>ERZ827037.317-NODE-317-length-64529-cov-17.901092_pt1 | contig 64529 bp, 72 predicted proteins | sample MGYA00519924_ERZ827037 | MGnify/ENA primary metagenome ERZ827037 (study PRJEB31778, sample SAMEA3449250) | human gut metagenome | biome: human gut; feature: human-associated habitat; material: faeces | place: United Kingdom | collected 2010/2012 ... | reverse complement strand
ATGCAAAAATAATTTCCTTTTCCACAATCTCCCTCGCACAAGCCCTTATGTTATTGAGGCATCCTGTCCATTCTAAGGCGTTTTCTGCCTTTAGCTGTTCCGTTATGCCCTGTGCCTGTTTCATACCCTCTATGAGCCTTTCAAAGCGTTCCTGTGCCTGTCTGTCAATGTCGGCAAGGTAAGCGTTAAGTCTGCCGCTTGTAAGAAGATTGGTGTATGTAACTTTGCAGTGATGCTTCAGATAATCCAAATGCCGCTGTCCCCAGATGCCTATCGGCTGTTCTTCTTCGGCGGGTACAGTTAAGCACGGTATTAAATAATCGCCTTGCCTTTCGTATTTGCCGCCCATTTCCTCAAAAATTGTCTTTGCCATTGTCTGTTACCTCCACATTCTTTTTTATTTTGAATGTCCGCAAAATCCGTCCTACATCACTGGGGCATTCGGTGGGGATATCCTGGTAAAGATCGCCGCCCAGCATCACGTTGAACAGCTGGATGCCCCGGCAAATGCCCAGCAGCGGCTTGCCGGTTTCCAGAACCAAGGGGAACAGGCGTTTTTCCATCTCATCCCGCTGGGGGATGAACAGCCCGCATTTCTCCGTGGGGGACTGGCCATACAGGGCCGGGTCCAAGTCGTGGCCGCCGGGAAACAGGAAGCCGTCAAAGGTCTGGGCATAGCGGGCAAGGGTTTCCTCGTCTGCGGTGAGGGGCAGGATCACCGGGGAAGCACCTGCGTCCTCCAAACCCTGGGCGTAACCGGGCAGCATCCAATAGCTTTCCAGCTTTTCATCGTAAAGGGAAACAATGGCAATCAACGGTTTCATAAACACACCTCATTGGATCGGATGATCGATCGGGGGGAAATGGCCCGGAAACAGGCTTCCTGGCCCCAAAAACGATTTTACCCATTGTAGCACATAACGGCAGGTTTTTGCAAATTCCCTCAAGAAAAGCTGCACAAAAAATCTGTTGCAATGCGGAAGGCAATCCCCTATAATAGAGTAAAATATATAAAAAACGAGAAAAGGAAGTGCGCATTTATGGCATTGATTCGCTGCGATTTCATGTCCAAATCCTTGGGGCGTCCTGTCCCCATCCAAGTGGTTCTCCCCACGGACAAAATGGTGGGCCCCGATGGGGTTCTGCCCCAAGGCCCCTTCAAGACCCTGTACCTGCTCCACGGCATTTTCGGCAATGAAACCGACTGGGTATGCGGCACCCGGGTACAGGCCTGGGCGTTGGAACGCAACCTGGCGGTGGTGATGCCCGCTGGGGAAAACAGCTTCTACGTGGACAACCCCAAGGCCAGCCGGCTGTACGGGACTTACATTGGCAAAGAGCTGGTGGACTTTACCCGCCGCACCTTCCCCCTGTCCACCAAGCGGGAGGATACCTTCATCGGCGGCCTCTCCATGGGCGGCTTTGGGGCCATTGTCAACGGCCTGCAAAACCCGGAAACCTTCGGGGCGGTGTGCGCCCTGTCCTCCGCGCTGATTCTGGACTCCCTGCCGGAACATAAAGAGTACACAGATTTCCTCATGACCAATAAAGGGTATTACGAGTCCGTGTTCGGCGACCTGGACAAAGTGAAGGGCAGCCACATGGACTATTTCGCGCTGGCGGAAAAAGTGGCCTCCCAGCCGGTAAAACCCAAGTTCTTCATGGCTTGCGGCACAGAAGACGGCCTGATCGCCCCGAACAGGAAGTTCCGGGACCACCTGCAAAACCTGGGCTTTGACCTGACCTATGAAGAGGGCCCCGGCGTACATGACTGGTACTTCTGGGACGAGTACATCCTGAAGGCCATGAAGTGGCTGCCCCTGGACGACGCCCGGCAAGGGGTCAGCTCCGGGCACATCAGCGACTGAGTTTGGATAGGAGGCACAAAGGATGGCACTGGTCCACTTGAACTTTGAAAGCGAATGCCTGGGCAACAACACCGACATTTCCATCATCCTGCCGGACAAGCCCCATGGCACCACACCGGAGAATTTTTACGCCAACGGGAAAAAGTACCCGGTGCTCTGGCTGCTCCACGGCACCTTCGGCGACTACACCGACTGGGTGCGGAAATCCAGCATCGAGCGGTACGCAACTGCCCGGGACCTGATTGTGGTGATGCCCAGCGGCTTGAACTCCAACTATCTCAATTGGCCGGGGTTCGGCACGGGGTACCGGGCCTGGGACTACCTATTTGACGAGTTGATGCCCCTGGTCCACAACTGGTACCCCGCTTCCAGCAAACGGGAGGACAACTACATTGCCGGGCTGTCCATGGGCGGCCGGGGCGTGTTCCAGTACGCGGCGGGCAGGCCGGAAAAATTTGCCGCGGCGGCAGTGCTTTCCTGCGCGCCCAACGATCTCCACAAGATCCAGCTGGACCCCAACGCCACCGGCGACCAAGCCGCTTTCAACCAGCGCACCCGAAACTTGATGGACAACTTCGGCGGCATGGAGGGGTACCTCCAATCCCCTGCCAACGTGTGGGACAAACTTCCGGCGCTGATTCAGGAAGGGAATCTCCCCCGGCTGTACTTCTGCAGCGGCACCGACGATTTCCTGTACCCCAACTACGTTGCCTTTAAGGAGTACGCCCAGCAGATCGGGCTTCCCGCCACTTTTGAAGAAGCCGACGGGTTTGCCCACGAATGGGCCTTCTGGGACCTGTTCATTCAAAAAGCGTTGGATTTCTTTGGCTTATAAAGGCGCCTCGTTCCTTCCCGGGTACCCGCCACAGGCAGTGTCTCAGCTTATCGGCCCCGCTTTGGCGGGGCCTTTTCTTTTTCTCCCTCATTGTGCATCATTCCTCGGATAAATTTTTGAAAGATCCCTTGACAAACCGTAATTATCGTGTATATAGTATATATACAATATTTCATCGCGAAGAAATGTTGCCGCGCCTCCTTGGGGAATGGACCGCCCCAGGGAAACGCGGCGGAAGGGATGTGTTGGTTTGCATATCGTCATCAGCAACCAAAGTGGGAAGCCCATTTATGAACAGATCGTGGAACAGGTAAAAGCGCTGATCATCAGCGGGGAGCTGAAAGAAGGGGACGCCCTCCCCTCCATGCGGCTGCTGGCAAAGGAACTGCGGATCAGTGTTATCACCACAAAGCGTGCCTACGAAGAGCTGGAACGGGAAGGCTTTCTCTATTCCCAAACCGGCAAAGGCAGCTTTGTGGCAGGGAAAAACACAGAGTTTCTCAAGGAGGAACAGCTGCGGAAGGTGGAAGAGCACCTGCAACAGGCGGTGAAGGCCGCCCAGCTCTGCGGCATGGGAAAAGAGGAGCTTTTGGAAACCCTGAACCTGCTCTGGGAGGAGTAATCTTTTACGAAGGAGATACCTATGGAAAACGCTATTGAACTGCGCGGGCTGCGCAAACACTACAAACAATTCACCCTGGACGGTGTGAGCCTGGCCCTGCCCTTGGGGTGCATCATGGGGTTTATCGGGGAGAACGGCGCCGGCAAAAGCACCACCATCAAAGCTATGCTGGGATTGATCCGGCCGGACAGCGGTGAGATCCGCCTGTTGGGAAAAGATCCGTCTGCCGACCGTTCCGTGATGGAAGAGGTGGGCATGGTGTTGGACTCGGGGTTCTTCCCCCCGGAAATGAACCCGAAAAAACTGGGAAAAACCCTTTCCGGGATGTACAGGAATTGGGATCCCGCCGCTTACGCCCAATATTTACAGCGGTTTGACATCCATCCGGAGAAAAAAGTGAAGGAACTCTCCCGGGGCATGGTGATGAAACTCTCCCTGGCAGTGGCACTGTCCCACGGGGCCAGGCTTCTGCTGTTGGACGAAGCCACCTCCGGCCTGGACCCTGTGGTGCGGGATGACATCTTGGACATACTTTACGACTTCATCCAAGATGAACGCCATAGCGTGTTTTTATCCTCCCACATTACCGGGGACTTGGAGAAGATCGCCGACTATGTCACTTTTATCCACCAGGGAAAGATACTGATGAGTGGTGAAAAGGACGCCCTTTTGGAAACCTATGGCCTGTACAGCTGCACCCAGCAGCAGCTTTCCGAGCTGGACCCAAACGCTGTGGTCGGTTACCGGAACAGTGAATTTGGGGTGACAGCCCTAGTGAGACGCTGCCGGACGCCAGGCGGGCTGCCTGTGGGAAACGCCACATTAGACGACATTATGCTGTACAGCATCAAGGGCAAAAAAGCCCTTTGAGAAAGGAGAATGCGCCGTGTTTGGTTTACTGTACAAAGATTTTTACACAGCCAAAAAAGAGCTGGCAATGACCAGCTGTATGGTCTTAATCTTTGTGGTGCTCAATCTGGTTATCGGCCGCGCGGAGATGCTGGGCCCCAGTATCGGGGTGCTTGTCTCGGTGGGGAGCCTGATACCCACCTACTCTATCCACTATGACAAAACCAACAACTGGAATAAATTTGTGTGCGCCTCTCCCCTATCCAGGGCAAAAGTGGTGCTCTCTAAATATGCGGCGGGGATGCTCAGCATTGCCGTGATGAACCTGCTCATTGTGTTGGACAATACGCTGATGGGATCCCCCCTGCCAGTGTGGAGCTATCCAGTCTTTCTGTGCCTGACCATATTTCTCCAGGCGGTAATGCTCCCCGTGTGCCTAAAACTGGGACAAAACTTCGTGGTGGCGGTGTTTTTGGGCATGGTATTTTTGCCTATGGCAGCGCTGTTCGGTCTGAACCGGTTAGGGGTGTGGACAGATGAAATGATTTCAGGCGCCTTTGACTTTGTCGAGAAAAACGCGGCCCTTCTGGGCCCTCTGGCTGTGGCCCTGGTAGTGCTGCTGTATGTGGCTTCCTTTTTCCTGACACTGCACTTTTACAAAAAGATGGAATTTTAACGGGCGGCGGACCCGTTCACTGCCAACCTAAAAAAAGCTCCCGCCCCGGGACAGGGGAGGGAGCTTTTTGCGCAGGTTCTTCATCTTCAGGGGATAAAGCTGCAAGGCATTGGGTCAACAGAAGGCTGCATCCCCCAAAAGATTTTCCATCACTGGTGGGAATCGATCCGTTTGATCCACTTTTTGCTGGAAAGCCGGAATACACACCACACAGCCTTGATAATCTGGTCGATCTTCAACAGGGTATAGATCCAGAAGGCGGGCAAATGCCACACAAGTCCGGCCAAAGCGCCCAAAGGCACCGAAGCCGCCCACAGGAACAGGATATCGGCGATCATCAGGAACTTGGTGTCGCCGCCGCCCCGGAGAACGCCTTTGGTGAGGATGGAGTTCATAGACTGGAAGATGACGATAAAGCCCACAGCCAGCATCAGCTGCTCGGCGATGCCTTTGGTTTCCTCGGTGATGTCATAAAAGGAGATCACTGGGCCGCTGATAACCATAATCAGTAAACCGGCAAACACGCCGATGATAGCCCCCAGGCCCAGGAAAGTAAAGCCTTGGCGCTGGGCTTTGTCGTATTCCCCCTGGCCCAGGGTATGGCCCGTGATGATGGAGCTGGCATTCGAGATACCCTGGATGAACACGGTGGAAAGCTGCTGGGTCACGGTGGTGATGGAGTTTGCCGCTACAAAAGTGGCGCCTACACGGCCCATCACCATGGCTACGGCGCTGTTGCCCAGCCCCAGCAGGGTATCGCTGACCAGAACCGGGATGCTGATACGCAGGTAGTCACCCACTAGGTCACCGCACTTCATGGCCAAATGTTTCAAGCGGTAAGCAATCTTTTTATCCACAAAGAGGAAATACCCGCAGATGAAAGCAAACTCGAACACACGGGCGATAACAGTGCCCAAGGCCGCGCCGGCCACTTCCATACGGGGCGCGCCAAAGGCGCCGAAGATAAACACATAGTTAAAAAACACATTGACGAAAAACGCACAGATGGAGCAAACCAACGGCAGCCTTACCTGGCCCACGCTTCGAAGCACAATGGTGCAGGTGAGGGAAAATCCCAGCAGCCAATAGCAGGGGATGGACCAGCGGAAATAGCTGGCGCCCGCTTCTATGATAGCCGGGTCGTTGGTATAGATCCGCATGAGGCCCTCTGGTGTGATGATCGTGGCCAACGTGAACACCAATCCAAACACAAAGCACAGCCGCAGCATGATGGTAATTGCTTTCCGCAGGGATGCCTTATCCTGCATCCCCCAAAACCGGGAAGTGAGCACCGAAGCCCCCATACCAATGCCCATGCAGCAAATTTGGAAAATACTGATAAACTGATTTGCCAGTGCCGAAGCCGACAAGGCCGTTTCCCCCAGCTTTCCCAGCATGACGGTATCGGTCATGTTGACGCCAATGGTGATGAGGCTCTGGGCGGAGATGGGCAGCGCGATGGCCACCACTTTTTTGTAAAACGCCTTGTCCCCCAAGTAGGGACGGATCTTTTCTTGAAATCCCACAGATGTTCCGCCTTTCCTAAAAAGTTTCATTTACAACCATATCATTTTACAGTATCAACGCCGAAAAGGCAAGGGCTTGGGCCGAAAATACGCCTTGCGCTGATTTTCCCCGTGTGCTATGATTGAAACGAAACCAGAAAACACTCCCCATCAAGGACCCCCGGCCCCCTGGGAACCGGAGCGCTTCCCTATGGAGAACTGTGAACAAACTGCTTTTAAGAAATTGGTTTTGACTTTTTCATGGTAAGAGGAGGACCTTCCATGATCCTTTCCGGACGAGAAATTCAGAAGCATATGGGCAAGGAGATCGTCATTGAACCCTTTGACAAAAAGCGCCTGAACCCCAACAGTTATAACCTTTCTCTGCACAACCAGCTGCTGGTCTATGAAAACAAGCTGCTGGACATGAAAACACTCAACCCTGTGAAGCAGCTGACCATCCCGGAAGAAGGCCTAGTGCTGGATCCGGGCAAGCTTTACCTGGGCCGGACCCAAGAGTTCACCAAAACAGAAAGCTTTGTCCCCATGTTGGAAGGACGGTCTTCCGTGGGACGGCTGGGGCTGTTTATCCACGTCACCGCCGGGTTTGGGAATGTGGGATTTGCCGGCTACTGGACATTGGAGATCTTTTGCGTGCAGCCCATCCGCATTTACCCTGGGGTGGAGATCTGCCAGATCTACTACCACGACATCCGAGGGGACTACGACCTGTATCAAAGCGGCAAGTATCAAAACAATACGGGCATCCAGCCCAGCTTGCTGTACAAGGATTTTGAGGAAGGATGAACCCATGTATTTTTCAGAAACCGTGGAAAGCTGGCAGGATTGGGGCCGGATATACCAGTCAATCCCCGCCTTTGAGCCCTTAGTTAAAGAAATATTCCGCCGGGAAAGCCTGCCTTGGGAGCCCCTCTCTCCCCTTACCCCCGGCACCAATGGTGTTTTCCGGTGCGGAAACCTGGTGGTAAAGGTCTTTTTCCCCAAAGAAGCAGGTGAAAACCCCGCGCTGGATTTCTCCACGGAAACGGCTGCCTGCCGCCAGGCTCTTGCTTGGGGGGTCCCCTGCCCGGACCTTGTGGCCCAAGGGACCATCCAAGACCGGTATATTTTTTATTACCTGATTACCAGCTATCTACCAGGGAAAGAGGCTGGCGCCTGGCTGGAAACAGCCTCTTCCTCGGAGCGCGCCCGCTTTGTGGGAACTTTGAAAACCATCTTGGGGAATCTTCACCGGCCGGCGGAGGGGCTGTTTCCTCCCGCCGACCTGAAAGCCCAAGCGCTGGAAAACCCCCGTTTGAAAAAACTCCCCCCTTCCCTGCGGGAAGAAATCCTCATGCGGGTAAAAAACATGGACTTGGGCCAGCTGGTGCTCACCCACGGAGACGTCACCGGGGAGAACATTTTGGTTCGAGAAAACGGCGCTCTGGCTTTCCTGGACTGGGCAGACGCCCGGTTGGCTCCCCCTTGGTATGAACTGGGCCCCCTGGCATTTGAACTGCTCCAAGGAAAACCTTCGCTGTGGCGTCTCTTTGCGGGGGCAAACCGCCATGTCTTCCTGTCCGGGCTTCTCAACTGCCTCTGCTTACATCCCTTTGGCCCGGATTTCTTGGAAAAGATGGCTGCCCAAACTGGCAGAGGTATGTTCTGTTCTTTACACGACGTGAAACAGACTCTTCTAGAAAGAATGATGTGATATGTGGATGATCTTCGCTTTCGGCTCAGCGGCTTTCGCAGGGCTCACTTCCATTTTGGCAAAGATCGGCCTGAAACAGGTGGACTCCGACCTGGCTACGGCCCTGCGCACCATGGTGGTGCTGGTGTTCGCCTGGCTCATGGCATTCCTCACCGCGGGCGTCCCGGATCTGGGGGCCATCAGCCCGAAAACCTACCTATTCCTGGTTTTGTCCGGCTTTGCCACCGGGGCCTCATGGATCTGCTATTTTAAAGCGCTGCAGATGGGGGACGTGAACAAGGTGGCTCCCATCGACAAGAGCTCTATCCTGCTGACCATGCTGCTGGGGTTCTTGCTGCTGGGGGAAAATCTCACCTGGGGCAAAGTGGGCTGCATGGCCTTGATTGGCGCAGGGACCTTCCTGATGATCGAGAAAAAAGAGAGCGTTATCCCCCAGCCCAAAGGCCATGGATGGATGTTCTACGCGGTGCTCTCCGCCGTATTTGCCTCTCTGACCACCATTCTGGGCAAAGTGGGTGTGGAAAACATCGACTCCAACCTGGGAACGGCCTTGCGCACGGTGGTGGTGCTGGTGATGGCCTGGGCCATCGTGCTGGCAAAAGGGAAACAGAAAGGCATTGCATGGATCGATGGGAAAAGCTGGCTGTTCCTGGTTTTGTCCGGAGTTGCCACCGGGCTCTCCTGGCTGTGCTATTACCGGGCCCTGCAAATGGGGGACGCCTCCCTGGTGGCGCCCATTGACAAACTGAGCATCTTATTCACGGTTGCGTTCTCCGGGATCTTCTTGAAGGAGCGGCTTTCGGCGAAATCGGGCGGGGGGCTGGCCTTGCTGACGGCAGGGACCCTCTTGCTGCTGGTGGCCTGACAGCTCCACGAACCATCTTTTACATGGAGATAGTACATTTGACATCTGTCCGCTGGGGAACTGTCTAAAATGAGGGCCTTGATATCAACGGCTTCATCCAAGGGTTTTTCCGCTGCGCTGTACAAGTCTGCTAGTTTGGAGGCAAGGGCAAGAAACCAAAAAGGAACAGTAAAAGAGGCTGCTGCACAGCGCAGCAGCCTCTTTTTTTGTATTCTTCCAGGTGTTTAGCTGAGGAACCCTTCTACGATCTTCTCTTCGGCTTCCTCTTCCGTGAGACCCAAAGTGCGCAGTTTCATGATCTGTTCCCCGGCGATCTTGCCGATAGCCGCCTCATGGATGAGGGCGGCGTCGCCGTCATTGGCGGAAAGCTCCGGGGCAGCGTCCACACGGCCGTGGTCGGCGATAATGGCGTCGCACTCCGAGTGGCCCGCACAAGGGGCATTGCCGATGATCTTGGAGCGGTAGGCTTGGTAGGAATTGCCCCGGGCCACGGAACGGGACACCAGGTCAGTGGAAGAGCCCTCACCGTTCATGGTAACTTCAAAGTCCGTACGAGCCTGCTGGTCCGCCTCCGTGAGCAGGCGCTCCCGGATGACCAGCTTGGCCTTGGGGCCCAAGGCAGCTTTGGTGGTACGGGTGGTACGGTCCACCCCGCCGATCTGGGAGGTATCCATCTCCAAAACGGCCCCTTCTTTCAGGTCGCACTCGGTGACAGGGTCAATGGACTTGATCCCGGTACCGTGGCCGGTACCCACGTGCTTTTCAATGTACTTGACCCGGGCACCCTTCTCCAAAAAGAACCGGTGGATCCCGTTATGCCGGGCAGGCTCCCCATTTTCCGTGTGGACGCCGCATCCGGCCACAATGGTCACGTCAGCGTATTCGCCCACATAAAAGTCGTTGTACACCAAGTCGTCCACGTCCCCGTGGGTGACGCAGGCAGGGATAGAAACCGTTTCCCCTTTTGTGCCGGGCAGGATGTGGATGTCCAAGCCGGGCAGGTCTTTTTTGGTGTCGATCTTGATGTGCTCCGTGGACTGCCGGCCCGCGCAGCCGCCGTCCTCCCGGATATTAAAGGCTCCTTTAAAGGTGCCGTTCCAGCTGGAAACCAGCTTCAGCAGTTCTTCCGTTACGCTCTTCATGAAAACACCGCCTCCCTCTTGGCGCAGGCGTCACACTGGACATTGCCCTCCATCAGCCGGGGGAAGATCTCCGCCCCCGGGCCCATCTCTTTTAAAGTGCCGCCGGAGATCACCACGATCTCATCGGCGATCTGCAAGATCCGCTCCTGATGGGAGATGATGATGAGGGTCCCATGCAGCTTGCCCCGCAGGCTTTGGAACACGTCGATCAGATTTGCAAAGCTCCACAGGTCGATGCCAGCCTCCGGCTCGTCAAACAAGGACAGCTTGGTGTGGCGGGCCAGCACGGTGGCGATCTCAATACGCTTGATCTCGCCGCCGGAAAGGGTGGCGTCCACCTCCCGGTTGATATACTCCCGGCCGCAAAGCCCCACCCGGCCCAGCATTTCACAGAGTTTGTCCGTGGGGAGCTTTTGCCCGGCAGACAGCTCCAACAGCCGGCGCACGGTAAACCCCTTGAAGCGCACAGGCTGCTGGAAGGCAAAACTGACCCCCGCTTTGGCCCGCTGGGTCACATCCAGCTCTGTGATATCTTGACCGTCCAAAAGAATCTTGCCGCTGTCCGGCGTTTCAATGCCCGCGATGATCTTGGCCAAGGTGGTCTTTCCCCCGCCATTGGGCCCGGTGATCACCGTAAGCTTCCCTTCCGGGATGGTTAGGCTCACATCCCGCAAAACCTGGTTGCCGCCCGGGGCGGTCCAGGAAATATGTTGCAGTTCCAGCATACTGCCTTCTCCTTTCATTCCGGTTGCCGTCAGCCCGGGGGCGTTCCCCCACAGGAACTTCCCCCAGGCTGGCCCTTCCCCTATTCAGGGTACCCACTGTATTGTAAATTATTTCTTTCCCGCTTTCAAGGCCCGGGAAGCATTTAATATGGCAATCACCATCACACCCACGTCGGCAAAAACGGCCTCCCACATATTGGACAGCCCAAAGGGGGTGAGCGCAAGCACCACGATTTTCACCGCCAGGGCAAACACGATGTTCTGCCGGACGATCCGCAGGGTGCGTTTGGAGATCTGCATGGCCAGGGCGATCTTCGAAGGTTTGTCGTCCATCAAAACGATGTCGGCGGCCTCAATAGCGGCATCACTGCCCAAGGCGCCCATGGCGATGCCGATATCCGCTCGGGAAAGGACCGGGGCGTCATTGATACCATCCCCCACAAAAGCCAGCTTCCCTTTGCTTGATTTCTGCTCCAACAGGGCCTCCACCTTAGCCACTTTTTCCCCGGGGAGCAGCTGGGTATGGACTTCGTCCAATCCCAGGTCGCGGGCCACGGCCTCCCCAACGGTTTTCGCGTCGCCGGTAAGCATCACCGTTTTCCGCACCCCCTGGGCTTTCAAGGCAGAAACGGCCTGTTTGGCATCGTCCTTCACCTCATCGGAGATGACGATATGCCCCAGATACTGGCCATCCACCGCCACATGGACGATGGTCCCCACATGGTGGCAGGGACGCCACTTGACACCGATGGAATCCATCAGTTTATCGTTGCCCGCGCAGACAGTTTTCCCGTCTACCTGGGCACACACCCCCCGGCCGGACAGTTCTTCCACCTGGCCCACCCGGCTTTCGTCGATCTCTTTGCCATAGGCCTCCTTTAAGGAGCGGGAAATGGGGTGGTCGGAATAGCTCTCTGCCAAGGCGGCCATTTCCAGCAGGCTGCCCTTGGCGCATTCCTGAGGATGGATCGCTGTGACGTTGAAAACACCCTTTGTCAAGGTGCCGGTTTTATCAAAGACTACCATTTCCGTATTGGCCAGGACTTCCAAATAGTTTCCGCCCTTCACCAAGATGCCCTGGCGGGAAGCCCCGCCAATACCCCCGAAGAAAGACAGGGGCACGGAGATGACCAAGGCACACGGGCAGGAAACCACCAGGAAAATCAGGGCTTTCTCAATCCAACCGGCCCAGTTGCCCACAAACAGGGGCGGCACCAAGGCCAGCACCGCGGCGCCAATCACCACCACGGGGGTATAGTACCGGGCAAACTTGGTGATGAAGCTTTCGGCCCGTGCCTTTTTGCTGCTGGAGTTTTCCACCAAGTCCAGGATCTTGGCCACGGTGGACTCGCCAAACACCTTGGTTACCCGCACCCGCAGCAGGCCGCTCTGGTTGACACAGCCGCTGATTACGTCATCACCGGGACGCACCTCCCGCGGGACACTCTCCCCAGTGAGGGCAGAGGTGTTCACCATGGAAGTGCCCTCCAGCACCACACCGTCCAGAGGGACCCGCTCTCCAGCCTTTACCGTGATAACATCCCCTACAGCCACTTCCTCCGGATCCACCTGGACAAGTTTTCCCTCCCGTTCCACGTTGGCATAATCAGGACGGATGTCCATCAGTTCGGCAATGGATTTTCGGGATCGGCCCACCGCATAATTCTGGAAAAGCTCTCCTACTTGGTAAAACAGCATGACAAACACGGCTTCAGGATATTCCCCTTGGCCAAAAAAGCCGGTGCAAAACGCCCCCACTGTGGCCAGCGCCATCAAGAAATTTTCGTCGAATACCTGGCCGTGGGCAATGTTGCGAACAGCCCGCCACAGCACATCCCAGCCAATGACGAAGTAGGCCGGGAAAAACAGCAGAAAGCGCCATACCCCCTCATAGGGGACCAGCACAGCGGCAATGAGCAGCACCGCACTGACAGCGATCCGAACCAACATGGTCTTTTCTTTTTTAGTCATCACTCTCAAATCCTTCTCTCAAGAATTGCCGCCGAGGCAGCTGACAGCAAAAATTGCAGGTCACTCGGCGACGTGTTCCATCCCTTGGCCGAAAATTGTGCGCACGTGGTCATCTGCCAGGGAGTAAAACACGGTTTTCCCCTTCCGGAGGGACTTTACCAACTTGCTTTTTTTCAGCACCTGTAATTGGTGGGAGATGGCGGACTGGGTCATCCCCAGCAGCTGTGCAATATCACACACGCACATTTCCGACTCGAACAGCACATAGAGGATCTTAACGCGGGTCGAATCGCCAAACACCTTGAAAAGCTCTGCCAGGTCAAACAAGGTTTCTTCCGGGGGCATTGCTTGGTTCACGCGCTCCACGATCTCCTGGTGGGCGAAAATGAACGCCCCTTGGGGATCGGTTTTTGTTTGAGCCATTTCACAACATCCTTTCATATGAGCGATTGTTCATATATAAGATACGCTGTTTTTTTCTGTTTGTCAAGAGGATTCCCTCCACTTTTTAGAAAAAGTTCCCGCCAGGAGACACAAAGAGGGGCCGCTGCAAAACCAGCGGCCCCTTTTCCCATTTTTTCTTACAAAGCGGCATACTGGCTTTCCAGCCACTCCACCGCCTGCTCCAACCCCTCTTCGGAGAGAGGGTACTGACGCTCTTGTTTTTCATGTGCCCGCTCAAAACACAGATCCTCAGTCCAGGAGTAAGCCAGCAGCAGGGCATTCTCTTTGTCCGGCTTAACTAAATACCGGAGCAGCTTCCCCTGACCCAGGTCTTTGGTCTTTTGGCCCACATAGGTATTGCCCTCATCAAAGTAGTGGAATTTTTGCAGTTCCAATTGGCGTTCCATGGAAAATCATCCTTTCGCAGCAGGTGTGGCAGGTTCAAACGGCTGGCGGAGCACAGTGCTCATCAGCCGTGTACCGGACAGCCGACCATAGAGATAGTCCCTCCCGGTGGAGGAAGAGCGGTTCAACACGGTTTCCAGCAACAGAAGGAACAGCCCTCCCAAAAACCACAGCGCCACCAGGAACAACATGACCACTTCCGAACCCAAGGGCAGCAAGCGGAACAACGCGGCCACGCCCCCATAGGCATAGAAACACGCCACTAATATCCCGTACCGAAGCAGGCAGCGCCACAACAGCACCCGGGAACCGTCCTGATTGACGACACAGATTTTTGTCAGGCGCTTCCCCAGGCTTTTTCCCTTACAGGCCCACTGAAACAACCCAAAATACAGCAAATACGCCAGGGCGAAGGGAAAAGAAAAGGGAAGCTTGGGCAATATAGCGGACAACACCCCCCACAGCAAATCCACAAAGATCAAATCCACAAAAAAGGAGAGGCAGCGCCGGGTAAAGGTGACCCTCTCCCCCTTTTGGTAGGAGCGCTGGTCGATCTTTCCCCGGTCGGGGAGCACACGCATCAGCGGACCCGTGAGAAGGTACCCCAACAATCCGCCCAGCGTATTGCAAATCAGGTCGTCCACATCGAACAGGCGATAGGCCCGGGGATAATACCCATACAAGCCTGAAAGCTGGGTCAGCTCAAAAAACAGGCTCACGCCCAAAGAAAGCAACACCGCTTGCCCCAGACTGCGCCGGAAGTAGTATCGCAAATAGAATCCCAGCGGCCCCAGCAATGCGATGTTGAACACAAACTGCAACGTAAATGTGGAAAACAACGCCGGCAGATAGGTGGAAGGGTCGTTTAACAGGAAATCTGTTTTCTTGCCCAGATCCCGGAAAAAGCTGAACGGGATGAGCTGCACACTGGGGCCTGTCATCTGGGCCACTGCCTCCCGGCTGGGCAGGGGGAGGATCACCAAAAAGTAGGCACACAACGCGTAGAGCACAAAGGAATAGCTGAGGAAAAAACGGGCAAAGGTCATGCCCCCATATTTCCGATAGTGATGGATGAGAAAAGGCAGGGCAATCAGCGCGGATGCAACGGGGAAAAACAGCACCGCCTGCCCCACCACACGCAGGTAAAAATCCATTGGGATAAATCTCCTTTAACATGGTTCAGCCGCCGGTTGCGGCCGTTTCACAGGGCGTTCCCGCCCGGGTATACAGATAGGCGCCGCCCCGCTTTCCCTCCCGGCGGATGGCCCCCACCCTTTGCAGGACATTGGCAGCCGAGCTGGCCCTTTTGGAGGGCACCCCCACCGCGCGTCCCAACTCGCGGCTGGTAAACAGGGGCGGCAGGCTTTCGGGGATCAATTTCCCATACTCCCCTGGGGAGCGCACCCACACCTCTTGCAGCAGGGAAACCGGCATCCGCTCGTAGCGGGTAGACCCCCGTTTCTTGTCCCGGCCCCAGCCGTTTAGAAGGCGGTAATCTTCCACTTCCAACAACAGGACGCACAGGGAGAACCCAGGATGGCCCAGGAACTCCCGCAAACCGTACAGCTCCGGCAGCACCTGCCCCGCAGTGGGCTTTAAAGGGCTTTTCCGGGGCGGCGTCATGTCCCCTTCCGGGGAGATCCACACCACGGTCTTTTTCGCTGGGACAGGGTACACCACGGTGGCCTTCCCCTGGGAGAGGAAATAATCCAGCTTGGGGCAAAGCCGGTACAAGGAGCGGGTCTGCACTTCCACCACGCCGCCGTCCACCAAGGCATCGGCCACAAAGGGCCCCACAGGGACTTCCCTCATGTCCGGGTCCGGCTGGAAATAATACTTCACCGCGCTGTGCAGCGTCTTTTCTCCCAAGGTGCCGATGCCCTGCCGGGTATTCTCCCGGGAGGTGGCCCAGCGGCAAGCCTCTAAAAACCGCTCCTGCTCCATTTAGCCTTCCAGATGGAACAGGCGGGCAAAGTTTTCGTAAAGCATCTTCCGGTTGTCCTCTTCCCCGTAACCCAGGGCAAAGAACCGCTCCAGCTCCTCTTTGGGGTTCCACATGGGGAAATCCGTGCCGAACAGGGTGTGGTCAATGCCAAAATGCTCGATACTCTTCCGGGCCTGTTCCGGGGAAACCGTAAACAGGGAACTGGAAGTGTCGATGTACACATTGGTTCCGGAAAGCTCCCGGCGGGCATCCTCCCACTCGCTGTAGCCTCCCAAGTGGGCGGCAATACAAGTAAATCCTGGGATCTTCTCCACCACGTTCATCAGCCGGCGGGGGGTGGAAAAGTCGGTGCGGCTGTCGCCGGTGTGGAACAGGATGGGCAGCCCCCGGCGGTGGGCCTCCTCATAGACGGGAAGCATCCGCTCGTCGTCAATGCAGAATTTCTGAAAATCCGGGTGGAGCTTAATACCTTTCAGGCCCCGGCTTTGGATGTCATCCATTTCCCCGGCAATGTCTTGGATATCCTGATGCCAAGCGCCCAGGCCGGTAAACTGCGGGTACTTCCGGCATTTTTCCTGGATAAACTGGTTGATGGAGCGCACCTGTTCTACCTTGGTGGCCACAGAGCACACCAGGAACCGGTCGATGCCGGCCTCGGCGCCACGCTGGGCCAGCACATGGGGCAAGCCCACATTCTGCATGGGGATATGGTAAAAATCCCCCACGGAGCCGGTGGCCTTTTCCGCGATCTTTCCCGGATAGATGTGGGCGTGGGCATCCGCTACCGGATAGGCCGCCCCTTGATGAAACACAGACACTTAGGGTTCCTTCCTTTCTTCTTTTTCCCGCTGGCGCTGGGCTTTTGAAAAGCCGCAGCCGCAATAATCCTGGCGGTAGAGCCCGTACTCTTTGGACAGCTCTACCGAACGCTTATAACCATCTTTCTTTTTAAAATCCGAGGGCAGGTGGCGCACCCCGTACTTCCCCCCCAGCTCCTCCCCCAGCTGGTTTAAAAGCTGGGCGTTTTTCAGCGGGGAGATGCTCAGGGTAGTGGTGTAGTAATCAAAGTGGAGGCGGGCGGCTTCCCGGGCGGTATACTCCAACCGCAGCCGGAAACAAGCCTCGCACCGCTTACCGCCTTCCGGCTCCTGCTCCAGCCCCCGTGCCGCCTCCACAAAGGCCTGTCCCTCATACCCGCAGGGCAAAAGCGCCACAGGGTGGACAAAATCCATTTCAGAAACAAGCCGCCGCAATTCCGCCTCCCGCTTCTGGTACTCTTCATAGGGGGCGATATTGGGGTTATAATAGAGAAGCGTAATAGCAAAATGCTGGGACAGGTACTCCAGCACCGCGCTGGAACAAGGCGCACAGCAAGCATGAAGCAGCAGGGACGGCGTTGTCCCCTGCTCCGGGAGGGTTTGCAGCAACCGCTCTAACTCTTTGGAATAATTCCGCGTTGGCCCAGGCATATCCCCACCTCGCAAAGTTAGTTTTTGTCCTTCAAAAGTTTAGCACAGCAACCGTTGGATTGCAAGGGCGGGACTTTTGATTGAAACAGCCCCCATAAAAAGTTGAATTTTTTCGGATATCGTAATTTAGATAGAAATTCTCCTCCCCAGGGAATTCTGGTTGACCCTCCTGAGTGGATATGGTATCATAAAATTAAAGTACCCTTTGCGGCAAGGCGGAACTATATATGGATTTTTCAATTTTTTTCTCCAACCCCCTTATCAACGCGGGCGTGATCTCCTGGATCAGCGCGCAAGCGATCAAAACATTATTGGACGCGGTGAAACACCGCTCTTTCAACCGGCAACGCTTGGCGGGTGCCGGCGGGATGCCCAGTTCCCATTCGGCGGTGTGCTGCTCGGTGGTACTCACCTCCTATTTCATCTATGGGTTCCAATCCCCCGTGTTCGCCTTGGCGTTCATTGTGGCGCTGATCGTCATGTACGACGCCACCGGCGTGCGGTGGGCAGCCGGCCTCCACGCTAAGGCAATCAACCAGATCGTAGAATACCTGGACAGCGGGGATGTCAACGACCATGAAAAAAACCTCAACGACTTGATCCCCAAGCTCAACGAGTCCCTGGGCCACCGCGTCATCGAAGTCATCTGCGGCGCCGTTCTTGGAATTGTCATCGCCTTTCTGGGCCAAATCATCCGGCAGGGCGGTTTTCGCCTATTTTGACGGGGCAAGAGGGGCCCAGGCGGGTTTCCGCCTGGGCCCCTCTTATTCCCTGTTTCATCTCCGATGAGCCAAGGCAACCAACCATGCCGCCACCACCGCCGCTGCCACATACACCCCCAAAATGATCAAGTACACAGCCCCGCCCCCTTTTATGGGAACATACGCGAGAAATCTTTCCGCTATGCCTGGGATAGTCTTGCGTTTCAAAATATCCCGTGGTATAATACTTAAGTTTCGGACCAGCTTACAAAAAGTGAGGGAATCCCCATGTAACAACCTGCCACCACACAGCTTTCCATTGATGAATCCCATTTGAGAAAGGATGGCTTATTTTGCCTGATTTGAAAAGCGAGATCCAGCGCCGGAGGACTTTTGCCATCATCTCCCACCCGGACGCCGGTAAAACCACTTTGACGGAAAAATTCCTGCTGTACGGCGGTGCCATCACCCTGGCAGGCATGGTAAAGGGCAAACGCAACTCCCGCCACGCTGTGTCCGACTGGATGGAAATTGAAAAGCAAAGAGGCATTTCCGTCACCTCTTCTGTGATGCAGTTCCAGTACGACGGCTACTGCATCAACATCCTGGACACCCCCGGTCACCAGGACTTCTCTGAGGACACCTACCGCACCCTGATGGCAGCGGACTCTGCGGTGATGGTCATTGACGCCTCCAAGGGCGTGGAGGCCCAGACCCGCAAGCTGTTCAAAGTCTGCGTCATGCGGGACATCCCCATTTTCACCTTTATCAACAAGATGGACCGGGATTCCCGCAGCCCCTACGACCTGCTGGACGAGATCGAAAAAGAACTGGGCATTGGCACCTACCCCATGAACTGGCCCATCGGTTCCGGGGTGGACTTCAAAGGCGTGTACGACCGGGAGCGGAAACAGGTGCTCCAATTTGAACCGGACGGGGACAACGCCGGCCGGAAAGAGGCCAAAGAGCGGGACTTCTCCCTGGAAGACCCGGGCTTGAAGGATGCCCTGGGCGAGTACTTGTACGACACCCTGCGGGACGATGTGGAGCTGATCGACGGGGCGGGTTACGACTTCGACCTGGAAAAGGTGCGTCACGGCAAGCTCTCCCCGGTGTTCTTTGGCTCTGCCCTGACCAACTTCGGCGTGGAGCCCTTCCTGGAAAGTTTTTTAAAGCTGACCACCCCACCCCTCCCCCGGACCACCGGCGAGGGCGTGGTGGATCCTTTCAGCCCCAGCTTCTCCGCCTTTGTCTTTAAGATCCAGGCCAACATGAACAAAGCCCACCGGGACCGGATTGCCTTTATCCGCATTTGCAGCGGCAAATTTGAAAAGGGCATGGAAGTGGACCACGTCCAAGGCGGGCGGAAGGTAAAACTTTCCCAGCCCCAGCAGCTGATGGCCCAGAGCCGGGAGATCATCGAAGAAGCCTACGCCGGGGATATCATTGGCGTGTTTGACCCGGGTGTGTTCTCCATTGGCGACACCCTCTGCTCCCCTGGGAAAAAAATCCAGTTTGAAGGCATCCCCACCTTTGCCCCGGAACTGTTCAGCCTGGTGCGTCAAAAGGACACCATGAAGCGCAAACAGTTCGTCAAAGGCGCCACCCAGATCGCCCAGGAAGGCGCTATCCAGATCTTCCAGGAAATTGGCGCCGGCATGGAAGAAATTATTGTGGGCGTGGTGGGCAGCCTCCAATTCGACGTGTTCCAGTACCGGATGGAAAACGAGTACAACGTGGACATCACCATGCAGACGCTGCCCTATTCCTACATCCGGTGGATCGACAACGAGGAGATCGACCTGAAGAAGCTGAACCTGACCTCCGACACCAAGAAGGTCCAGGACATGAAGGGCCGTTACCTGCTGCTGTTCTCCAACCAGTGGAGCATCAACTGGGCGTTAGAGCACAACGAAGGGCTGCAGCTGTCGGAATTCAGCAAAAACTAAAAAATGCTGCCGGGGCCAGTGCTCCGGCAGTTTTTGCAAAGGAGGTTCCCTGCATGGAATTTGTAAAGCGAGAGCCCGTGGACTATGGATGGTCCGGGGACAAGAAGTATCACGCCTGGGACGCCCACGGGAGGGAATACTTCCTGCGGGTGTGCCCCTTGGAAAAAGAAGAGCGGATGCGGAAGGCCCAAGAACTGCAGCAGGGCGCCTGGGAAATGGGGCTGCCCGTCAGCCAGCCCTTGGGGTTTGAGCGCCGGGAAGACGGGGTATACGTTTGGGAGCAGTGGCTTCCGGGGCAGCTGCTGAACGATGCTCTCCCCGCACTGCCCCAGGAAAAGCAGCGCAGCCTGGGGTTGGATGCAGGGAAAAACTTAAAGCAGCTTCACCGCTTCCCCGCGCCGGAAGGTGTGGAAAAATGGGAACAACGTTTTAACCAGAAGATCGACCGGAAAATCCGGCAGTACCGGGAATGCCCGCTGCAATATGAGAACGGGGACGCCTTCATCCAGTATTTAGAAGAGAACCGGCAATACTTGGCGGGACGGCCCCAATGCCGGCAGCACGGGGACTACCACGTGGGAAATATGATGCTGTGGGACGGCAAGCTTACCGTCATTGACTTTGACCGTTTCGACTGGGGTGACCCCTGGGAGGAATTCAACCGGATCGTCTGGTGCGCCCAGGCAGCCCCGGCGTTTGCCTCCGGCATGGTGGACGGCTACTTTGGTGGGGAGCCTCCTCTGGAATTTTGGAAACTGCTGGCCCTGTACATTGCCAGCAACACGTTGGGCAGCCTGCCCTGGTCCATCCCCTATGGGGAGGGAGAGATCACCACCATACGGAAGCAGGCCGCAGAGGTGCTGGGCTGGTATGACAACATGAAACGCTTTGTGCCCCACTGGTACCAACCTGCAAAAGAGCATTAAAAAAGCCCCGGGATCACCGGGGCTTTTCCTATGTTCCCACACTTACAGCAGGCAAACCGCACAGGATGCGCAAGGCCGCCCAACAGACGGGGGATTCACCTTCATCCGCCGGCACTGCGCGGTTCTAAAAACGTGTTACAGGATGATCTCGCCGTCCACGGTACCAGGCAGGCCAGCAGCGTTGGCTTCGTCGGTATCCACGTGCATAGCCAGGGCATACTTGGGGCTGACGCGGCAAACCACATCGCCAAAGGTCAGGCCACGGCCATTGTAATCCACCTTCACAGACACAACCTGCTTATCCACCACACCAGCCTCTTTGGCTTCATCGGGGTTGAAGTGGATGTGGCGCTTAGCCACGATGACGCCCTTCTCGATGGTGACTTCGCCAGCAGGCCCGCGGAGCACACAGCCGGGGGTGCCTTCCAGGTCGCCGGACTCACGGATAGGGGCGGTAATTCCCAGCTTGCGGGCATCGGTCATGGAGATTTCCACCTGGGTTTCCACACGGGTCGGTCCCAGGATGGACATTTTCATGGCGCCCTTGGGGCCCACCACTTCCACCTTCTCAGCGCAGGCAAACTGGCCAGGCTGGGACAGGTCTTTCTTGTTGGTGAGGGTTGCCCCTTTGCCAAACAGAGCTTCCAAATCCGCCTCGGACACATGGACGTGATGGGCGGAAGTTTCAACCATTACTTTCACGGATAAATCCTCCTTTGAAAAATCGGCAATGTTCAAGTTTATTGTACTACCAGGCGACGGAAAATTCAAGGGAATTTACAACCTTCCCCATCTGTGCTACAATAAAAAAGAAATTGACACCAAGGAGAACGCTATGCTGAACCATTGGAACGAACTGGAAGAAACCTGCCTGGCCTGCCGGAAGTGCGGGCTGTGCGAAACCCGCCGCCACGTTGTATTTGGCGTGGGAAACCCCAGGGCCAAGGTGATGTTTGTGGGGGAAGGCCCCGGCGAAAACGAAGACCTGCAAGGGGAACCCTTTGTGGGCCGGGGCGGCCAGCTGCTGGATAAGATGCTGGCCGCCGTAGACTTGGACCGGAACACCAACGTGTACATCACCAACATCGTCAAGTGCCGGCCTCCCCAAAACCGGGACCCCCTGCCTCAGGAGCAGGAAGCCTGCATTGGCTACCTGCGCAACCAGTTCGCCCTGCTGCGGCCCAAGATCCTGGTGTGCCTGGGGCGGATCGCCGGGCAAAAGCTGATCAAACCGGATCTAAAGATCACCAAGGAGCACGGCATTTTCTTTGACAAGGGCGGCACCCTGATGATGGCCACCCTCCACCCCGCTGCCCTGCTGCGCAACCCCGCCCAAAAGCCGGCTGCGTTTGAAGATTACCTGAAGCTGCGGGAAAAGATCGACGAGCTGGGGTGCGATGTGGCAAAGGCACAGTAACCCCCGGCAGGCGTCACAGACGCATTCACGATAAAAAAGCGGATATTCCCAGAACGGGAACATCCGCTTTTTTTCTGTTTAAAGAGCATCCGAAGCAGCCAGACCTCCACTGTTTCCCAGACAAGGCTGTCACCAAGGGGCCTGAACCTCCTCTTCCGGCAAAGCAGCCGAAGCCTCCTTCAGTTTTTTCTTCCGGTACCAGAACTGGTCGGCCACCACCATCAACGCCCCGGCGATGACCACCAGGTAGTAGGTGAAAAAGCGCCAGACCATCACAGCAGCATAGAGGTCGTCGTTGACAAAGTAGTTGCGGAAAAACGAGGAAAACCCGATCTCCTGGGCACCGGAGGCCCCTGGCATAGGCATGAAGGACACCGATACCTGCAGCAAGCTCTGCACCGCCAAAATTTCCAGGTAGTTGACATCGTGATAGCCAAAGGCCCGGAAAATAAAATAGATCACACTCATCTGCGCGATGAACTGCGGGATAGACAGCAACACCCCAGCGATTAAGCTTTTCTGCTTGCCCGCAAAATCGTTGGTGTAGCTGCCAAAATCAGCCTCGAACCGGTCAACGGCGTCCAACAGGCCCTTCCGCTTGCGGAGAAAACGGAACTTCCCCACCAGCCACTTAGCCAGCCGGCACAGGCTGTGAAGCACTGGTTTGTAAAACAGGGCGGAAAAGAACAGGATAGACGCCCCATTGACCGCAAGCCCCACAACGGCAAAGGGGATAATCCTGGGATTTTGGGCGGCGAGGTTGTGATACATCCCTAAAAAGGAGACTAGCGACACCAACACAAACGCACATTGAAAGCACATAAATTTGATGATCAGCACCGCCGTAGAGATCCCCACAGGGATCTTGCTGTCCCGAAGCAGATATGCCGCCTGCATAGGCTGGCCGCCGGTAGCGCTGGGAGTGATATAGGAGTAGTACAGCCCCAACAGGGCATTTTTCAGCCCAGCACCCACACGGATACGGTACCCCTGACTGCGCAGCAGCAACCGGAAGATCTCACCTTCAAAAAGGAAATACACCAAGCTGACCAAGATTGCCAGGGGCAAAAACCCTGGAGTCAAGTTGCCGATGGTTTGGAAAACATCCCCAAACTTCCGGTTGAACACGCCAAACAGCAACACCGCCACAATAGTGGCAGCTATATAGAGCATACTCCAGGGGATTTTCCTCTTCTTTTTCCGGGAGGTGCTCCCCCCTTCCTGAAATTGGTTCTTCTCCAAACGGTCCATAGTGCACCTGCCTCATAGCTTTACTCTTCTCAAATGCGAGAATTCCTTTGCCTCAGGGCCCAGGCTTGCGCAAAACGGACTCTCCTGCCGGCCTGCTTATTGTAACACATCAGGCACTGCCATGCAAATGGAAAGAACTTTACGGTTTCTTACAATTTTCCGTCAGCCACCGCCCTGTCATAGAGGAACTTCAATCCATCCAGCAACAGGGTATCGCTGCAGGTTACTTTCCGGCGGCAGTGGGGCACCACCATCCCGGCAAGCCCTCCTGTGGCGATCACCCGGCAGGGATAGCCCAATTCCTCCTCCATGCGGTCGCAAAGGCCATCCAGCATAGCGGCGGCCCCATACAGCACGCCGGACCGCAGACACTCGGCGGTATCCCTTCCCACTACACGCGACGGCGGGTCTAAACTGACAGAGGAGAGCAGCGCCGCCCGCTGGGTAAGGGCGTCCAGGGAGATTCCCATACCCGGGACAATAGCCCCGCCCACCATGGCGCCCTCCTGATCCAGCGCCACCAAGGTGGTAGCGGTGCCCATATCCACCACTATGCAGGGACAGGCATGGAGGGCCTTAGCCCCCACGCAGCCGGCGATCAGGTCCGGGCCGGTAGTTTCCGGGTGGTCAATGGCAATGGGCAATACGTCCTTGCACGTTTCATAATCGATCACCAAAGGTTTGCAGGAAAAATGCCGCTCCACCACACGGGACAGATACCCGGTGAGTTTAGGCACCACAGAGCTGAGCACTGCGCCGGTGATATCCCCCCGCGCCACGCCGTACAGGTGGAGGATATCCCGGATCTCCAAGGCATATTGATCCTCCATGCGGGCGGTGTCCGTGGCCAAGCGGGAGGAAAACAGCAGCTTTTCCCCGTCAAACACGCCCAAGGTGATATTGGTATTGCCTACATCCAACGCTAACAACATAAATGATCCCTCACAGTTCTGCACCAGGCCCGCGAAACGCCTCGCCGCCCGCGTCCGTCTTTTCTGCGGTTATTATACCACAGTTACTTGGAGAGAAAAAGGGGACACGGGAAAACTTCGTTAAACCGCCGGACAGATAGCAACAACTAATACATTGACATTTCCGGGGGATTATGCTAGTTTATTACAGAAAACTAACTGACGTCTGCCGTCCTGTTTGCGTTGGCGGCAGGACGATTCTTTTGCGAAGAGAGAGGGTGCCTCGCAATGACCTTGCAAGAGGGGAACTCTGGTTCCCAGTATATTGTAGAGCAGCTGGACCTTCCTGTGGACTTGGAGCGCCGTCTGGAAGCCTTGGGGATGACCGAAGGGACCAGGGTTTCGGTTTTGCGGAAAAAGCGCCGGGGCGCCATGATCGTCAAAGTGCGGGGCACACGGTTTGCTGTGGGGCTGGGGATCTCCACCCACATTCGCGTTGCTGCCGCCCAGTGAGAAGGAGGGGATCGTTTTGGCACATGAACTTTCCATTGGATTCGTGGGGAACCCCAACTGTGGGAAAACCACGTTGTTCAACGCCTATACCGGCGCCAACCTGAAAGTGGCCAACTGGCCCGGCGTAACGGTGGAGAAAAAGGAAGGCGTTTTCCAATTTCACGACCACGAGTACAAACTGGTGGACCTGCCCGGCACCTACAGCCTGACCTCCTACACCATGGAGGAACAGGTAACCCGGCAATACATATTGAGCGACGACGTGGATGTGATCATCGATGTGGCAGACGCCTCCGCCCTGGAGCGCAACCTGTATTTGACTTTGCAGCTGATCGAGCTGGGCAAGCCAGTGATCCTGGCCCTGAACATGATGGACATTGTCCAGAAGCGGGGCATGGAAATCGACCTGCACCGCCTGCCGGAAATGCTGGGCATCCCGGTGATCCCCGTGTCCGCCCGCCGGAAAACCGGCCTGGATATCCTGATGCACGCCGCAGCCCACCACAAGGACAGCAAAAGCACGGAGGCCACCAGCCACCACCATCACCGCGCCTCCCAGACACGCCACCGTCACGACCACCATGGGGAATATGTGATGGTATACTCTGATGAGATCGAGGATAAAATCGACTTGCTGATGGACGCCCTGCGCCAGAAATACCCCGGCCTGGAGAACCTGCGGTGGTACGCCCTGAAGCTGTTGGAGAACGACACAGAGATCACCCGGGACCACCCGGTGGACCTGCCCCAGGTGCTGGACCGCAGCTACGAGCAAGAGATCATCAACCAGAAATATGACTTTATCGATGAAGTTATCGGGGAAGTGTTGGTGAACAAGTCGAAAAAAGAGGCCCTCACCGACAAAGTTGACAGCCTGCTGACCCACCGGGTGCTGGGGCTGCCCATCTTCCTGTGCATCATGGCACTGGTGTTCTTTTTGACCTTCACGGTGGGTGACTGGCTGAAAGGATATTTCCAAGTGGGGCTGGACGCCATTTCCAGTGGGGTAGCCTACGGGCTGGACTTCCTCCACGTGGCGCCTCTCCTCACCTCCCTGATCGTGGACGGCATCATCGCCGGTGTGGGGGGCATCCTGCTGTTTTTGCCCAACATCTTCATTCTGTTCTTGGCCCTGGCCTTTTTGGAAGACAGCGGCTATATGTCCCGGGTGGCCTATGTAATGGACGGCATCATGGGGAAGCTGGGGCTTTCCGGCCGGGCATTCATCCCCATGATCCTGGGCTTTGGCTGCACGGTGCCGGCCATCATGGCCTCCCGTGCCCTGGAAAACAAACGGGACCGGTATAAGACCATGCTTATCACGCCATTTATGTCCTGCAGTGCGCGGCTCCCTATTTACGTGTTGTTTTCAGAGCTGTTCTTCCCCCAAAACGCTTTGCTGGCGGCCTACTCCATGTACCTGCTGGGCATTGTGGTAGCCATCCTCTGCGCCTTCATCCTGCACCTGATCGATAGAAAAAAGGAGCGGGAAAACGCCCTGCTGATTGAACTGCCGGAATACAAGGCGCCCAGCGCCCGCACCATTGCCATCTATGTTTGGGAAAAGGTGAAGGACTACCTAACCAAAGCGGGCACAACCATTTTTGTGGCTTCTATCATCATGTGGGTGCTGCTGAACTTCGGCCCTTCCGGCTACTCCCAGGACATTTCCTCCTCTTTTGGCTCCATCATCGGGCGGTTCATCGTGCCCTTCTTCGCCCCTATCGGCCTTGGCTTCTGGCAGATCGTGGTGGCACTCATCGCCGGTATTTCTGCCAAGGAAGTGGTGGTTTCCAGCACAGCGGTACTCTTTGGGGTAGCCAGCATCACCTCTCCGGAGGGGATGGCCTCCCTGATGAGTTCCCTTACCGCCATCGGTTTCGGGCCCCTCAACGCTTACTGCTTGATGGTCTTCTGCCTGCTGTATGTGCCTTGCGCTGCCACCTTGGCCACCATCAAAAAGGAAACGGGCAGCTGGGGCCGTGTGGGCCTATCCGCTGCATTTCAGATTGCCGTAGCCTGGGTGATCACCTTCCTGGTGTATCATATTGGCCTGCTGCTTGTGTGAGGTGTCCCCATGGGCACTGTGATTTCCGCAGTCCTGGCGCTCCTGTTGGCCGGGTCAGTGTTTTTGGCAGTGCGGTCTATCCGCCGCCGGAAAGGCTGCGGGTGCGGCTGCGACCATTGTTCTGGGTGTTCCGCCCGTTCCAAAAAACAAAAAGGATAAACCAAAAGGGGGCTGCTAGCAAAGCAGCTTCTTTTTTGGAGGCCAAACGGGCCCACTGGACAGCAAAAAGAACGCAGAGAGTTTTCCCCTCTCCGCGTTCTTTCTTTTAGGGTTACATATAGCAGAAATACACCGTGGTGCCCAGGATGGAGTCCCGGTAAGAGGTGTACACACCGCTGCCTGTGATGATGGAGTTCTGCCCCACCACGTTGGCAGGACAGATGCTGCCGTTCTCCAGCAGGTACCGGGCATTTTCAATGGTGCGGGCATCGGGGGTCTTATAAATGGAGCCGTCCCATGTGGGGGCATACTGGCCGGGCTGATAGATCACATCATAGATAGTGTCGGGATAATAGGGGCTGGCCACCCGGTTCAACACCACGCTGCCCACCATCTGCTGCACCCAATCGGGGATCCAGGTACAGCCCACTTCCGCATAGATCACCCTGGCAAGCAGGTCCAGTTCCTCTTGGGTGTACTTGGGCTTGCTGGCTTCCTCCATGGCTTGGAGAATCTCCTGAACAGTGCCGTATTCCTGGAAATAATTCGTTTCCTCCAGATCTAATTTCAGGTCGCGGATCTTCAAATTCCGCTGCTGCTCATAGATAGCGCCCACTTGCAGCGCATAGGCACTGCCGTCTTCCAATGCCTGCTGGATCGCGGCGGTGTAGTCCATGTTGGGATCATAGCTGGTCACCTGGACGTGCTGGGAAAGCCCCTTGGCGGAAACGTTTCCCGCAAGGGACACGGTACAAGTGATTAACAGGACAGTTGCCAGAAAAAAGCTTACCATTCGTTTCATAGTCGTTACTCCTTATGGGATCAAGTTTTGTTCGATTTCATGTATATGGGACGGGCCTGGGGTTTATGCCGCCTGTCCACGAGTGCCACATGATACCATCCGGAGGGGGGAATGTCAAATTACCCGCAAAAAACGGGCAGGCTGCCCGGAGAAATCTTCGGCGGCCTGCCCAGAGATATCAAATTGTTTTCTAGTTTTTTTAAAGGAAGTTTCCAAGAAAGTTTTTGTGCAACATGACAATTTTTCCGTTTCGTTTGGCAAAATCACGAATTTACCAAATGATACAAAGAAAAATCCATTCTAAATGACAGCCTCTTATTCCAAGGTAAACCACCACGTACAGGCGCAGTAGCTGCTGGAAAAAACGGGGCACACATTGGCAAGAAAACCGGCCGATGGCAGCACGGGCAGCACAACAGCCCCTACCTCAACCGGCCTCATACCCGCTTCACCATCACATAGTCGTCCATGTAGTAACCGGAACCAATATCCGCTTTCACAGACTCCACATTCTCATAGCCGTAATGCTGGTACACCTCATAGGCGTGGGTGTTGTGCTTGTTCACTGTCAAACGGATCTTGGAAAGCCCCTCTTTTTTGGTCTCCTCTTCCACCAGGTCAAACATCCTGCGCACCACGCCGTGATGACGGCAATCAGACAGGATATACACCTTGCTCAGGTACATCTCCTCCTCCCCCTGGTACCAGGGGGCAAACCCTACAAACCCGGCATACTGGCAAACCCGGCATACTGGCCATTCAATTTTGCCAGGTAGTAGCGGTAGTTCTGATGGGCCATCTGGTCCTTTACAGCGTGGTCCGACTGAAATTTGTCGATCATGTAGTCCGTCTGCCCTGGGGGCAGGATGGGCTCGAAGGTTTCGTGCCACACCTTTTCGGCAATGGCACACAGGGTGTCGATCTGGGACTGGGTTTCCACCCGCTCCCATACAATTTCTTTCACAGCGATCTTCCTTTCTATCCCCTGCCATCGCTCAACGCTCACTGTAATTGCCCAAGAAGGAGAACCGGGGCAGCTCGTCCTGCAGGGCGCAGATCAGGTCCAGGGTCTTGGGATGGTGGATGTTCCCGGTGAAATCCAGGTAGAAATCGTACTCGAAATTCTTGCCGGGCAAGGGCCGGGATTCGATCTTGGTCAGGTTCAGTCCCTCCATGGCAAAGCGTTCCAGCACGCTGGACAGGGAACCTGTTTCGTGGGGCAGTGAGAAACATAGGCTGATCTTCCCCGCGTCCCCCGGCAAGATGGCATCCTTGGAGATGACAATGAACCGGGTGGTGTTCTCCGCCTCGTTTTGGATGTTCTCTTGGAGGATCTGTAGGCCGTACTCCCGGGCGGCCTCTTTGGAGCAAATGGCAGCCACGCCGGGAGGGCACTTCTGGGCCACATACTGGGCAGCGGCAGCCGTGTTGGACCACTCTAGGGCTTTTAAGCCATGGGACTTCAAGTACCCGCTGCACTGGGACAGCGCCTGAGGGTGGGATGCTGCGGCGGTGGGCGTGCCGGTGCCTTTCCCGGCAGCCAGGCAGTGTTCCACTTTCACGTCCACTGCGCCCACAATATAAAAGCGGTACCGCAGGATCAAGTCGTAGACAGCTGTCACCGAGCCGGCGGCAGAGTTTTCCACCGGCAGCACGCCGAAGTCGGCAGAGCCGGTGGCCACGTCCTCAAAGACCTGCTGGAACGTGGGCTCAAAGCTGGGGGAAATCTCCCCGAAAAAGCTGCGGGCAGCCTTGTGGGAAAAAGCCCCCACCACCCCTTGGCACACCACCCGGGCGCCCTCTGTGTGGAGGGTGCGGGCGGCGGTGCGCTCCAGTTCTCGGAGAGCGCCGCCGTTTTGCAGGATCTTGTGCTGCTTGGCCCGGCTGATGGCCATGATGGAGCGGTACAGCGCCGCGGCAGCGTCGCCGTCCTCTCCACCCTGCTCCCGGACTTTGTCCAGGATAGCCTGCTCCCGCTGGGGACTGAACACGGGCATTCCCGCCTCCCCTTTCAGCTGGGCCACCCGCTGGGAGCAGTCCATCCGCCGCAGGAACAGGGGCAGCAGCTGGCCGTCAATTTCGTCGATCTCTTCCCGGAGCTTTCCCAGCCGGGCCTGGTATTCCGATGGTTCCACAGGCGTTCGTTCCTTTCTATCCATAGAGGGTTTACCACCCGCCGTTACAGGGGAAGGTTCACGGGATCACAGCAGGCCGCTTTGGGCCAACAGTTCCAGTACTGCCACACAGGCAGCGGCTTCCACTGCGGCGGCAGCACGGGGCACGATACAGGGGTCGTGGCGGCCATGGATCACCAGCTTGGCATTTTTCCCGGTTTCCAGGTTGACGGTATCCTGCTCCTTAGAAATGGAGGACGTGGGCTTAAAAGCCGTCCGGAACACCAAGGGCATCCCGTTGGTGATGCCCCCCAGGATGCCGCCGGCGTTGTTGCTGCGGGTGCGCACCTGGCCGTTTTCATCGTAGTAGAAGGGGTCGTTATTTTGGCTGCCCCGGAGGCGGGAAGCCGCGAACCCGGCGCCAAACTCGATGCCCTTCATAGCAGGGATACCGAAACACAGGGAAGCGATCAGGTTTTCGGCGCCGTCAAACATAGGGTTGCCCGCCCCCACCGGCAAGCCGGTGACCACACATTCCACGGTGCCCCCCACGCTGTCGCAGTCCATCCGGGCCGCTTCCACCACTTCGCGCATCTGCTCTTTGGCTTGGGGATCGATAACCGGGAAATACTCCCCGGAAAGCCGGGCCATCAACTGGGGATCTACCGCCACCGGCGAGAAGGGGGTGTCCTCCACCTCCCCGATGGAAGCCACATGGGAGGCCACCAAAATCCCCCGGCGCTGGAGGATCTGCCGGGCCACCGCCCCGGCAAACACCAGGGGCGCTGTCAGCCGGCCGGAAAAGTGGCCTCCGCCCCGGACGTCGTGGTGGTTGCCGTATTTCACATAGGCGGTGTAATCCGCGTGGCCCGGCCGGGGATTGATCCGCAGGCCTTCGTAGTCTTTGGAACGCTGGTTGGTGTTCTCAATGATGGCGCACAGAGGCGCGCCAGTGGTGACGCCCTGGTACAGCCCACACAGTACCCGGGGCGCGTCGGACTCCCTGCGCCGGGTGGCGGTGGGGTCTTGGCCGGGAGCGCGGCGGGCCATCTGGGCCAGGACCTGCTCTAGATCCACGGCCTCGCCGGCAGGCAGCCCGTCCAGGTTCACCCCTATGGCATCGGTATGGCTGCCGCCAAAAATGGATAGTTTGATACATTCACCCCAGGTCGAGGACATGGGCGATCCCTCCTAACTTGATAAAATCCCGGAAAAAGCCCGGGTAAGATTTCCGGATACTTTGGGCGTCGGTGACGGTCAGGGGCTCCTGGCACCGGAAAGCCGCCGCGGCCAGGGCCATCACCACCCGGTGGTCGTTCTTGCCCTGGAGCAAGCCGCCTTTTACCTGGGGCTGTCCCCAGATCACCATGCCGTCCGGGGTGGCTTCCGCTTTGCCCCCCAGGCCGTTGATGGCGTCGCTCATGGCAGCCAAGCGGTCGCTCTCTTTCAGGCGCAGGCGCTGGGCATTGACGATTCGCGTTTCCCCCTGGCTGAAGGCCCCGCACACCGCCAAAGCAGGCACCATGTCCGGGATTTGGGAGGCGTCGATTTCAAACCCCCGCAGGCCCCCGAAAGGCGCCCCAGCATGAAGATTGCGGGCCACCAGGTTTTCCCCCTGCCAGGAGATATCCAGCCCAAACCGCTGGAACAACTCCACGCAGGCCTTATCCCCCTGCAGGGACTGGGGCTTTAACCCCTGGATCTCCACCGGCGCCCCTGTGGGGGACAGCGCCGCCATGCACAGGAAAAACGCTGCCTGGGACCAATCGCCCTCCACCTGGCTGTTTTTCGGTGTATACCGCTGGCCGCCGGGGATGTGGTATCCCTGGGCCGTTTCTTGGGCGGCCACCCCATACTCTTTTAAGATGGAAAGGGTCAAGTCCACATAGCCCTTGGATTCCAGAGGCGACAGGAGGATGATCTCGCTGTCTTCAGGAAGGAGGGGCAATGCGAACAGAAGCCCAGTGACAAACTGGGAACTCACGTCCCCTGGCAGCCGGTACACCCCGCTCTTTAGTCGTCCGGAGATCTCCAAAGGCAAGCCCCCCTGGGTGCGGAACTCCACCCCATGGGAGGGAAGCAAATCGGCATAGATGCCCAGGGGCCGCTGGGGCAGCCTCCCATGCCCCCAAAACCGTGCGGAAGCCCCTAGCGCCGCGGCAATGGGGATCAAAAACCGCAGGGTGGAACCGGACTCACCGCAGTCGATTACGGCGTTCCGGCTGCCCAAACCGGTGGCATCCAGGGTGAGGGTGGCGGTTTGTTCGTCATATTGGGCCTGAACTCCCAAAGCGGTCACCGCCGCCACAGTGGCTTTGATGTCCTCGCTCATATCCACATGGGAAAGGGTACACTTCCCCTGGGACAGGGCGGCACAGAGCACCTGGCGGTGCGCGGCGCTTTTGCTGGGTGGGATGTGCACTACGCCGCCGGAAAATGTTTGTCCATACACTACTTGAGCCACTGTTCTCCTCCTTTACAGCAAGGGCTTTAACTGTTCCCGGGTGATGGGATAGATCACGCTCTCCCCAATCTGGGACAGCAGGATCATCCGCAGGGTGGCGCCGTCGCTTTTCTTATCCAGAGCGGTGGCCTCTACGATCTCCTCCCAGGTGAAACGGTCCTCGGTGGGCAAGCCGTACTGCTTCAGCACCTGGCGCACCCGCTCCCCGGTACCTGTGGGAGTGACGCCCAAGCGCTCCCCCACCTGGCAGGCCAGCACCATGCCGATGCCTACCGCCTCCCCGTGGGACAGCTCCTGGAAATTGTGGAGCTTCTCCAAGGCGTGGCCAAAGGTGTGGCCAAAGTTTAAAGTCATCCGGCGGCCGGTATCCCGCGTATCCTCTTCCACAAAGTGGATCTTGCTTTGGACACACCGGGCCAGCAGGTCCTCCAAATCTTTCAGGGCCTCCCCCTTCTCTAGAGCCTCAAACAAGGGCCCATCGGCAATACACCCGTACTTGATGACCTCCCCCATGCCGTCCCGGAAAAAATGGTCCGGCAGGGTTTCCAAGGTCGCCGGATCGGTGAAAACGCCTTCGGGCTGGTGGAAGGCCCCCACCAGGTTTTTCCCAAAGGGCAGATCCACACCGGTCTTGCCTCCCACACTGGCATCCACCTGGGACAGCAGCGTGGTAGGAACCTGGAAAAAGGCAACCCCACGCAGGTAGGTGGCGGCGGCAAAGCCTCCCATGTCCCCGGTGACGCCGCCCCCCAGGGTGACAATAAAATCGGTGCGGGTAAAGTCCTGCTCCCCCAGGGCGCGGTACATCTCACATACGGTAGAGAGCTGCTTGGAGGCCTCCCCAGCAGGGAACACATAGGTGGAAACCGGGAACCCCGCCTGTTCCAGGGAGGCTTTCACCCGCGCCCCGTACAGGGGAAACACATTGCTGTCGCTGATGAGCATAGCCTTGGAGCCGGGTTTACGGGTGGCTTTCACCGCTTCCCCCACCCGGTCCAGCAGGCCGTTTTCTATGATGACGCTATAGGGACGCGCCGTTTGGACTTCCAGCTTCAAAGTAAAACACCCTTTCTATAAGTAAGAGGGAAGGGTTCAGCCCACTTCCCGTTTGATTTGGGCAGCCTGCCTCAGCAGCTGCCGCAGCTGCCCTTCATCCCCCTGGCCCACCGCCTGGCGGAATTTCTCCAAGTTGCCCATCAGCTCATCCAGCTCCTCCAACAGGCACTGGCGGTTGTCCAAAAACAGGCGGCTCCACAATACATCGTTGATATTGGCCACCCGGGAAACGTCCCGGTAGCTGCCTGCTGAGAACCCCTGATGCTGCCTGCACCGGGGACTGAGCACATAAGCGCAGGCCAGCACATGGGGCACCTGAGAGGTGTAGGCGATGTTGCGGTCGTGCTCTTCGGGGGTGACTTTGACCACCCGGCCAAAGCCCATCTGCCGGGCCAGGGTTTCCATGGTGTCCACCGCTTCCGGAGAGGCCTTCCCCGGCACCAGGATATAGGAGGCACCTGTGAAAATACTGGGGTCGCTGGCGGCAAAACCGCTTTGCTCTTTGCCGGCCATGGGATGCCCCGCCACAAACTGGTAGGCTGCACCCTGGGAAAGCTCTTCCATGGCTGCACAGATCTCCCCTTTGATGCCGCAGGCATCGGTGAGGATGCACCCTGGCTTGAGCCGATTCCCATAGCGGCGGACAAAGCCCAGAATGTCCTCGGGGTAGATGGACAGGTACACAAGGTCGGCCTTCTCCAAGTCTGACGGGGTGGCTTTGCCGTCGATGGCCCCGCAGGAGCAGGCGTCCAGCAGGGTATCGTCGCTGATGTCCATGCCCAACACCCGGTGAGGCGTATTCAGCTTTAACGCTTTGGCAATGGAACCTCCAATCAGCCCCAGGCCCACAATGACAATCTCCATAGGGCGCTCCTCACAGTCTGTGGACCAGGTTGGAAACCGCGGTCACCTTCTTAGCTAAAGCGTCAAACTGGTCAGGCGTGATGGACTGGGCGCCATCGCATAGGGCGTGGCTGGGATCATTGTGGACCTCGATAATCAGGCCGTCGGCGCCAATGGCGGCAGCAGCCATGGCCAGGGGCTCAATCAGCCAGTTGATACCTGAGGCGTGGCTGGGATCCACAACCACCGGCAGGTGGGAAAGCTTCTTGATCACCGGCACAGCAGAGATGTCCAAGGTGTTGCGGGTGAAGGTTTCATAGGTGCGGATGCCCCGCTCGCAGAGGATCACCTGTTCGTTGCCCTCAGCCATGATATACTCGGCGCTCATCAGCAGCTCCTCAATGGTGTTGGCCAGGCCGCGCTTGAGCAAAATGGGCTTGCGAAGCCGGCCCAGCTGCTTGAGCAGCTCGAAGTTCTGCATATTCCGGGCACCCACCTGGATGATGTCCACGTCTTCAAACAGGGGCAGGTGCTCGATACTCATGATCTCGGTGACAATGGGCAAGCCGGTCTTTTCCTTTGCTTTGGAAAGCAGCTCCAGCCCCTCGCCCTTCATGCCCTGGAAGGAATAGGGGGAGGTGCGGGGCTTGAAGGCGCCGCCCCGGAGGAACTGTGCCCCGGACTCCTTCACCTTCTCGGCTACATAGCAAATCTGCTTCTCGCTTTCCACCGAGCAAGGCCCGGCAATCAGCGCCAAGTGGCCATCGCCTATAGTCTGCCCTCCTGGCAGGGTGATCACCGTGTCGTCCGGGTGGAACTTCCGATTGGCCTTTTTATAAGGTTCCTGCACCCGTTTGACGCTTTCCACGAAATCCTGGGCGGTAATATACTCCGCGTCGATCACGGTGGTGTCGCCGATGAGGCCCAGCACCGTGCTGTGGGTACCCACCCACGTGTTCACCTGGACGTCGTAAGCGTTTGTCAGCTTTTCAACAAACTCGTTGACTATTTCTTGTTTTTGGTTGGGCTTTAATACAATGATCATAAGAGATCCCCTTCCTTGGATTGACCGCATAAAAAAGGCGGGGCCAAACGGCTCCGCCAACTTTTAGCATGATACCCCCGATGTGCCACAAGCACGCCTGGTTTTCTGGGACTGCCGGGGTGTGCCCCTGCCCTTCCCGCCAAAAGCGCTTACCGCGCCCCAGGAATGCCTACCATGCTATAGAACAAACGCAGCCGTTGTGTTTTCCCACGCAAAGAAAGCCTGGGCCTTAAATCGCAGGCTCAAGCTATAATAATAGCTAAATCGCTTTTCCATGCGGGAAACCATACTGGCCATGTTCCTCCATTTCCTTCGGGATGCTATTATGGTAGCGCAGGCGGGGGAATTTGTCAAGATTTTTTTGCTTCATCCCCAAAAAGCGGTAAAGCAGCGTTTCAAAATTTTTCCCCATGGGACCCGGGGACGGCTTATTGAAAGTGCTTTGCCACCCGCTTGGCCACCACCACCGCGGGGGCCCCCCCGTCGATGGTCATGTCCGCAGCAGCCTGGTACAGAGGGCAGCGCTTTTCGTACAGCTCGGCGATCACCTTGCGGCGGTCAGGCACTTGCAGCAGCGGGCGGCGCTTGTCGTTTTTCAGACGCTCCTGCAAAGCGGCCACAGGCACATCCAAAAAGAGAATCTTGGCACCGTGCTTATGGAAGGCATCCACATTCCGCTGGGAAAGCACCGTGCCGCCGCCGCAGGCAATGACCATCCCCTGTTGGGAGGCAGCTTCCTCCGCCGCCTGGGTTTCCCGGGCACGGAACCCTTCTTCCCCTTCTTTTTGGAAGATCTCCGTCACGGTCATGCCCGCCTTTTGCTCGATGTAGCGGTCCAGGTCGCAGAACTGGCGGCCCAGCAGCTTGGCGGCCCGCCGCCCCACGCTGGATTTCCCACAGCCCATAAACCCGCACAGCACAATGTTGCCAGTGAACTTTTTCACCTGCCTGGGGTGCTTCTTCACAGAGGGGCGGGCCGGCTGGGCCGCAGCCTGGGAGCGAGCCTCCGCCCGGTTGGCCGGCAGGGGGTTCCGGGGCCTGCGGCGAGGCCGCCGCTTTTTTTCCGCTTTTGGTTTCTCTGCGGGTTCCATGGGGTCAGGCCTCCTCTTTTTTCGCGTTCTCCGGGAAAAGCCGGGAAAGTTCCTCTTGGGCATTTGCACACAGGTCCGCTAAGTCTTGGGGACTAAACTGCCCGCCGTACCAGATCTCATGGGCAGCCACCGCCTGGTAGACCAGCATTTCCATGCCGCCCACCACCACGGCCCCGGCTTGTTTGGCCAAACGGAGCAACTCTGTTTCCCCGGGATTGTACACAGCGTCAAACACAGCACCGCAGCGGGCCACCACTTCCTGGGGCACCGGGCTCACACCAGCATGGGGAAGCATCCCCACGCTGGTGGCATTGAGGGCCAGCTGATACCGGCGCTGCTCCTGCTCCAGTTGGGCATAGGTGACAACGCGGGCTGCAAAGTGGTTGTCGCCCAGATCGGCGGCATACCGGGCAAGATCTTCCACCATGGCTTGGGCTTTGGGCAGGCTCCCCTCACGGCAGGCAACGGTCAGCTGGGAACCGGCCCGCTGCTGCGCCGCCTCAAAGGCGATAGCCCGGGCGGCGCCGCCATTGCCCAGCAACAGCACCTCCCCGGAAAGAGGCACCCCATGGTTTTCCAAGGCTTTGCGGCAGCCGGGACCGTCGGTGGTGTAGCCGGTCAGTTTGCCGTCCTTTACCTGGACGGTATTCACCGAGCCAAACCGCCTGGCTTTTTCCTCCACCTCATCCAAAAAGGGCAGGATGGCGCTTTTGTGGGGCAGGGTGACGTTGAAGCAGTCCAGCTGGCGCAGGGCAGGCAGAGCCGCAGCCAGGTCCGGGACATCCAACACCTGGTAGGCAAAGGGAATACCCCCCAGTTCAAACAAGCGGCGATGGATAAAGGGCGACATGGTATGCCCGATGGGATGGCCGATCACCGCAGCGTTCTGTACCTGCATAAAACCATTCCTTTCTCAGGAACCTGTAAAATATTTTCAATTCATAGTTGACAAAGCGAAACAGAGAAAATACAATGTACTTGACGGATACACCAGCAGGCGCAACCGCCAGCCTTTGGATTGTATCACACAATGGCGGGGTTTGTCCATATCTTAAGTAAACCCGTGGCCCCAAACATTCCCGTACATTACATTTTAGGAGGAACTAAAAAATGGTGTTTGAAAAAGTCAAGGCGATTCTTAGCGAGCAGTTCGATGTTGAGGAGGATTCCATCACGGCTGAAACCACGCTTGCGGACGACCTGGGCGCGGATTCCCTGGACGTTGTGGACCTGCTGATGTCCATTGAGGATGAGTTCGAGGTGGAGATCCCCGACGAGGAAGTGGAGAACATCAAAACCGTGGGCGCGTTGGTGGAGTACATTGAGGGCCACTCCAAGGTGTAAAAAACGGTTTTCGCAATTTTGCGGCAGATGCCCGGGCAGCCAGCCCGGGCTTTTTTTCTGCCTGTGGGAAAAACGGTTTTTCTTGCAAAAAGCCCGCGTCCCATATATAATGGACGGAGAATCGAAATTTGCCCGAAAGGACTTGTTTGTTATGGCACAGCAAAAAAAGATGGTGGAGAACATCACCTCCATGGATGAGGATTTCTCCCAGTGGTACACCGACGTGGTGAAAAAGGCCGAGCTGATGGACTATTCCAGCGTGAAAGGCTGCATGGTCATCGAGCCTTACGGCTACGCCATTTGGGAAAACATCCAGCACGACTTGGACGCCCGGTTTAAAAAGGTGGGGGTCCAGAACGTATATATGCCCCTGCTCATCCCCGAGAGCCTGCTCCAAAAGGAGAAGGACCATATCGAGGGGTTTGCCCCCGAGTGCGCTGTAGTCACCGAAGGCGGCGGCGAAAAACTCTCCGAGCGGCTGTTTATCCGCCCCACCAGCGAAACCCTGTTTTGTGAGCATTACCAGAAAGTGATCCACTCTTACCGGGACCTGCCCAAGCTCTACAACCAGTGGTGCTCTGTGCTGCGTTGGGAAAAGACCACCCGGCCTTTCCTGCGCTCTTCGGAATTCCTGTGGCAAGAAGGCCACACCATGCACGAAACCGCGGAGGAAGCCCGGGACTTCACCCTGACCATGCTCAAGGTTTACGAGGACTTCTACCGGGACACCCTGGCCATCCCGGCTGTGGTGGGCCAGAAGACGGAAAAGGAAAAGTTTGCCGGCGCGGAAGAAACTTACACCATCGAGCCCATGATGCACAACGGCGTGGCACTCCAAGGCGGCACCAGCCATTTCTTTGGGGACCACTTTGCCAAGCTGTTTGACATCGCCTTCACCGGCCGGGACAACAAGCCGCAGGCGCCCTTCCAGACCTCCTGGGGCGTTTCCACCCGGATGATCGGCGCGGTCATCATGGTCCATGGCGACAACAACGGTCTGGTACTGCCTCCCAAGATCGCCCCCATCCAAGTGGTGATCGTCCCTGTGGCCATGCACAAACCCGGCGTGCTGGAAAAGGCCCAGGAGCTGTGCGCCCGCCTGTCGGAAAAATACCGGGTGAAGCTGGACGACAGCGACAACTCCCCCGGCTGGAAGTACGCCCAGTACGAGATGCAGGGCGTGCCCCTGCGGCTGGAGATCGGGCCCAAGGACATTGAACAGAACCAGTGCGTCCTGGTGCGCCGGGACAACCGGGAGAAGCAGTTCCTCTCCCTGGACAACCTGGAGGAAGCTGTGGAGAGCTCCCTCTCCGCCCTTCACGGCGCCATGTACCAGCGGGCATTGGAGAACCTTCAGCAAAAGACCTTTACCGCCACCACCTACGAGGAGTTCCTGGACATTGCAGAGAACCATCCCGGCTTCATCAAGGCCATGTGGTGTGGCGACAGCGCCTGCGAGGACAAGATCAAGGAGGAAACCGGCGGCGTGAAATCCCGGTGCATCCCCTTTGAGGAGGAACATCTCTCGGATGTGTGCGTATGCTGCGGGAAGCCTGCCAAGCACATGGTCTATTGGGGTAAGCAGTACTGATTCCCTCGTCCTTGATCGAGGGCTTTTAAGAAATATTTTCAGAATCTTTTCTAAAAACTTTGAATGCAAATCTCTTTACTTTTGAAAAAATTTGTACTAAAATGAGTTTGTACAAACACGTTTTTGAACGTGTATGGAAAACAATTAGGAGGAGATCCCAATGGCAAAATTAAAGATCGGCTTTATTGGCTGCGGCGGTATCGCCAACGGCAAACATTTTCCCGGTATGGCTCAGCAGAAAGAATATGTAGACATGGTCGCGTTCTGTGACCTGATCCCTGAGCGCGCCGAGAAAGCCGCTAAGGAATACGGTACCCCTGACGCCAAGGTTTACACCGACTATCACGAACTGCTGGCTGACCCCACCATCGACGCCGTGCATGTGCTGACCCCCAACGTGGCTCACTGCGAGATCACTGTGGCTGCTCTGGAAGCCGGCAAGCACGTCTTGTGCGAGAAGCCCATGGCCGCTACCCCCGCTGACGCCCAGAAAATGCTGGACGCCCGCGACCGCACCGGCAAGATGCTGACCATCGGCTATCAGTACCGTCATTTCCCCGTGAACCAGGTTGCTAAGAAGGTCGTGGACGACGGCTGGCTGGGTGACATCTATTACGCTGAGGCCACCTATCTGCGCCGTCGCGGCGTGCCCACTTGGGGTGTGTTCACCGACAAATCCAAGCAGGGCGGCGGCCCCCTGATCGACATCGGCACCCATGCTCTGGATCTGACCCTGTTCATGATGAACAACTACGACGTGGACTACGTTGTGGGTACTTCCTTTGAAAAGCTGGGCCAGTTGCTGGATCCCGAGCATCAGGGCCAGATCAATTCCCGCGGCGAGCAGGACAACTGGAACAACAAAACCTACGACGTGGAAGATTCCGCGATCGGCCACATCAAGATGAAGAACGGCGCTGTGATCAATCTGCGCGCTTCTTGGGCCATGAATATGCTGCCTGAATCCGGCTGCAACGACAAGGCCCATGTGATGCTGGCTGGTACCAAGGGCGGTTTGGACACTCTGGATGACCAGGTCCGCCTGAACCACATCGTGGCTGGCCAGCCCGCTGTGACCATGGTAGGCAACAAGGTTGCCTCTTACATCCCCGGCTTCAGCCAGGGCCCTGCTCCCGTTTCCAAGGAGCATGAGATTTGGGTGAAAGCCCTCCGCGGCGAAGGCGAGCTGTTCGTCACCGCCGACCAGGCTTTTGTTGTCACCAAGATCCTGGACGCCATCTACCAGTCCTCTAAGACTGGCAAGCCTGTTTACTTCTAAGGGGCAGCAGGTTTGAAACGACTTCTGAAATAAGGGTGTGTTTCCCATGAACAACGTCAACTTGCAGATTTACTCCTTTGGCTTTGACACGGGGCTGTCTTTTTTGGACAAGCTGCGCAAGGCTGGGGAACTTGGGTTTTCTGGGGTAGAACTGATTCGGGATTACGACGGCGTCCCTGCCGGGGATGTGGTCAAGGTTCTGGAAGAAACCGGCATCAAAGCCGTTTCCGCCCATGTAAGCTTGGAGTTCATCGAGCAGGACTTGCCCTATCTCGCCCAGCTTGGCGTAAAATATGTAGCCTGCCCCAACGCCCCCTTCAGTACGGCGCAGGAAGCCAAGGAAGTCGCTGAAGAGCTGAACCGCCTTGGAAAGCTCGCCAAGGAATACGGCATCACCATTGGCTACCACAACCACACCAACGAGTTCTATGTGGACGAGGGCAAGTACCTTCTGGACTGGGTGATTGAAAACACTGATCCCGAAACGGTAGCTTTTGAAATCGACTGCGGATGGGCTTCCGCTGCTGGCGTAGTCCCTCAGGAATACATTCAAAAGCACGCAGGCCGTATCGCAGCAATCCACATCAAGGAGAACAATGCCGTGATTGGAGTGGAAAAGCCCCGCTCCCGCCACGCCGCTGCGGAACGTCCCGAGTTTGAGTTGGATGAAAATGGCAAGCCCATTATCCCACCGGAATTCCTGAAAATGCTGGAAGAACGCAACAAACTCAACGTACCCCAGGGCACCGGAATTGTGGACTGGAAAGCTGTAAAGGCTGCCGCTGACGCCCAGCGGGACAACGTCCTGTATGTGGTGGAACGGGAAGCCAGCTACGGCGGCAAGGACCGTATCGCTTGCCTGGCAGAAGACATTGCCTGGCTGAAAGGAAACTTATAACTTGCAGTTAAAAAGGCCCTCCGTGCATTCACGGAGGGCTTTTTTTGTCCGTTTATTCCACTGGGACAACCGGGGCTTGTTCTTGCGGATTGGGCAGTTCCCAAAAACACTCTGGAAGCTGGGTATCCGGGAAAGGAACTTCCGGTTTGGGAAGGGTCCCCTCATAACTTGAATCCGGCTCCGGCACCGTGAATACCAGGGCAGCATCTCTCCCCTGGTCCCGGGGAACTTCCGGTTCTGGCGATGCAGTGGGCACCAGGCAGATCCCCATACAGAAGGGCAAAAGGGCCATCATCCCACACAGCAGTGCCGCTTTTTTCCACCAAACCTTCTTTTTCATGACACCGCCTCCTATTTCACAGCGTGACTCTCTAAAATTAGTATAACACGCCGCCGCGGGGATTGGTTCTCCTGTAGAACAAAGAAAAAAAACTGGACCAGATTTCTGAGAAAAGCCGGGCTACACGTTCCCTTCCGGGCTGTCGAACATCAATTCCTTCACAGAAGTGGCAAGACCTGCCAGGCTCTGGATGTTGGACGGAATGATGATCTTGGTGGCCTTCCCATCAGCAGCCTTTTCAAAAGCTTCCAGGCTCTTGATGGCGATAACACCCTCAGAGGGATTGGCCTCGTTCATCAGCTTGATGGCGTCGGCCACAGCCCGCTGCACCGATAGGATGGCTTCCGCCTCACCTTGGGCCTCCCGGATCTTGGTTTCTTTGATCGCCTCGGCACGGAGCACCGCGGACTCCTTCTGGCCCTCGGCAATGAGGATGGCACTGCGCTTTTCGCCCTCGGCATCCAGGATCTTTGCCCGGCGCTCCCGCTCGGCCTTCATCTGCTTCTCCATGGAATCCTGGATTTCCGTAGGCGGGATGATATTTTTCAGTTCCACCCGGTTCACCTTGATCCCCCAGGCGTCGGTAGCCTCGTCCAGGATCACCCGGATTTTGGAGTTGATCACATCCCGGGACGTAAGGGTGTGATCCAACTCCATCTCGCCAATAATGTTCCGCAACGTGGTGGCGGTCAAGTTTTCAATGGCAGAAATAGGGTTTTCCACACCATAGGCATAGAGCTTGGGATCTGTGATCTGGAAATACACCACCGTGTCAATCTGCATGGTGACGTTGTCCTTGGTGATTACCGGCTGGGGCGGGAAATCGACGACCTGTTCTTTCAGGCTGACTTTTTTAGCAACGCGGTCCAGGAAGGGGATCTTCACATGAAGCCCCGTCCCCCAGGACGCATGGAACGCTCCCAAGCGCTCCACCACAAACGAGTGGGCTTGGGGCACAATCTTGATATTGGCAATGATCACCGCCAGGACGAACATCAGCAGCACGATCACAACCACTGTGGTACCATAGAGCTCAGTTGGCATTGTTTACCTCCTCCTTTTCCTCCGACCCAGGGGGCACCGGGGTGACCAGCAGCGTTACCCCTACGATTTGCTCAATCCGCACCTTAACCCCGGCGTCGATCTTCCCATCAACTTCGCTGGAACGGGCAGACCAGCTGTTCCCCATCACCACGACCCGGCCAGTCCCCACGATATTGTCGATATCTTGGATGACGATCCCGGTGGCTCCTACCACACGGTCCGCGTTGGTGCGCTCCCGGTGGAAAGCTAAAAGCTTTCTGGCCAAAGGCCTGGTAAAGGCAAGGGACACAAAAGAAACCACAACAAACAGCAGGATCTGTGCCCACAAAGGCGCGCCAAACAAACTGAGGACCAGCGCCACAAGGCCAGCCGGCACAAACCAAATCGACACCAAAGCCGGCACGATGGCCTCCACCACAGCCGCCAGGATCGCAATGCCCAGCCACACAAAATCCATGATTTCCATTGTGATTCCCCTTTCCCAACTTCCCTCAAAAAGCGGGAGAAGCTTTGGTTTTACTATACACGATTTTCCCATCAAAAGCAAGCGGAACCCGTATAAATGCCCAATTTTTCCAGGAGGCTTCTTAAAACACTAGGTGGCATCCCGCAGACGCAGCAAGGTGAGATTAACCTCCCCATTGGAGGCATCTGCACCAGAATAGGTTAAAAAGAACGTGGTAGGCCCGGCGGCTTGGATAATGAAATGGGCCGATCCCACCGCACTGGAGCCGTTGGCTGTGGTGGCAAAATAAACACCGTTTTCCAAGTGGGCGGCGCCACCCCAGCTGGGCGTGACTTGGATATAGCCGGGCTGGTTTAGCGTGACGGATATTTTGTAGGAAACCAGGTAATTGCCTGCCGCTAGGGAAATTGCCCTAGTATTGCTCTGGACAATGTTCCCCTGGGGATCCGTATATTGGGAAAAAACGGGGATCTGCTCCCCAGACGTCAGCTGCGCTTGGAAATTGTAATAAGAGGCTGCGCTGTCTGTGGGGACCGTCCCCGTGGCTCCCGTTGCCCCCGTGGGGCCTGGCTCCCCTTGAGGGCCCGTGGCTCCTGTCGCCCCAGCAGGACCTGGCTCCCCTTGAGGGCCGGTGGCTCCCGTTGCCCCCGTGGGGCCTGGTTCCCCTTGAGGGCCGATGGCTCCCGTTGCCCCCGTGGGGCCTGGTTCCCCTTGAGGGCCGGTGGCTCCTGTCGCCCCAGCAGGGCCTGGCTCCCCTTGAGGGCCCGTGGCTCCTGTCGCCCCAGCAGGGCCTGGTTCCCCTTGAGGGCCGGGCCCCCCCCCTGTTGGGCAAGGGAAACAACAGGGCCGGCCATAATAGTAGATGTGATCCATACACTCTCCCCCTCTTCCATTGATAGCATTCCACAGTACAATGTATGCGCGGCAAAAGGAAAACGGGACAAAAAAGCCCCCGGCCCTATGCCGGAGGCTTTTGTTCCTCTCTTACAATCCAATTATTCGACATCTGCCCCCAAAGTCCCCTGGCTGGAAGCGGTGAGGTAGGCATTGATAAAACCATCTAAATCGCCATCCATCACACCATTGACATTACCGGTTTCAAAGCCGGTGCGGTGGTCTTTTACCATGGTATAGGGCATGAACACGTAGGAGCGGATCTGGCTGCCCCAGGTGATCTCCTTCTGTTCGCCTTTGATATCGGAAATCTTCTCCAAATTTTCCCGCTCTTTGATCTCCACCAGTTTGGCCACCAGCATTTTCATGGCCACTTCCCGGTTTTGGTACTGACTGCGCTCCACCTGGCAGGAAACCACAATGCCGGTGGGGATGTGAATCAGCCGCACAGCGGAGGAGGTCTTATTCACCTTCTGGCCGCCGGCGCCGCTGGCCCGGTACACCTCCATTTTAATGTCCTCCGGGGGGATCTCCACACTGTTATCCAACTCCATCTCGGGCATCACTTCCAGGGAAGCAAAAGAGGTCTGTCGCCGGCCCGCCGCGTCAAAGGGGGAAACCCGTACCAGCCGGTGGACACCCGCCTCGCTCTTCAGGTAACCGTAGGCGTTTTCGCCCTCCACCATAATGGAAGCGCTTTTCAAGCCAGCCTCATCCCCGTCCAGATAGTCCAGGGTTTCCACCTTGTAGCCGTGGCGCTCCGCCCAGCGGTTATACATCCGGAACAGCATTTCCGCCCAGTCCTGGGCCTCGGTGCCGCCGGACCCCGCGTGGAAGGTTAGGATGGCATTGTTTTTGTCATATTCCCCGGTGAGCAGGGTGGCAAGCCTCATGGAAGCAATTTCATTTTTGATGGACTCAATCTCCGCTTTGGCCTCGTCCACCAAAGAGAGGTCTTCGGCCTCGTCGCCCATTTCGATCAAGGCCATGCAGTCTCCCGCACGGCTCTGCAGCCGCTGGTAGGATTCATCCTTATCTTTTAAGGCCGCCATGCGCTGAGTGATCTTTTGCGCCTGCTCCATGTTGTCCCAGAAGCCCGGCTCGGCGGACTTATGCTCCAGCATTTCCACCTCTTCCCGAAGCTTTTCCAGGCCCAGGGCCTCGCCCAGGGCTTCCAGGGCTTCTTCCTGTTCTTCCAGCTCCCGTTTCAACTCTTCAAATTGCAGCATAGTTTCATGGACAACCTTTCCAAAAATCGTTTTCTCCTGCTATTATACTGGAAACTGGGGAAAAAAGCAAACCATATCTTTCAGAATTTGACGTCCCTCCCCGGGCTGGAAGCTGCAATAATTATTAACAGACTGAAAATTAAACGGGATTTCGTTGCGCTTTGGTGAAGAATCGTGTAAAATAATCATAATCACAAATATTCATTTTATTCTATGTGAAAAGGAAAGGACCGCTCATGCTGGATTATACTGGAATCAAGTGCCCTGTGTGCGGGGTGCCCTTCCGCCAGGGCGACGACATTGTTGTCTGCCCGGAGTGCGGGGCGCCGTACCACCGGGCTTGTTATCAGGAAAAAGGCAAGTGCATTTTCGAAGACCTCCACAAGGAAGGGAAAGCCTGGGAACCCCCCGCCCCGCCGGAAGCCCCCGACCCCCGTACGGAGATCAAGGACCAAGAGTGCCCTGTGTGCGGCACTTTAAACGCCCACAGCGCCCTCTTTTGCAACCGCTGTGGCGCATCCCTCACCGGGGAACCTCAGCAATACACCAACTCCAATACCGGAAAAGGCCAAGAAACCTCCCCTTATGGGCAGGTACCTCCTCCCCGCCCCGGTTCCTTCGGGGGCTATTCCGCGCCTAGGGCCGGCTTTGGCAGCGCAGTGCCCCCCTTTTCTTACGACCCCATGGGCGGCGTTTCCCCGGCGGAGATGTTGGACACCGGCGTCACTTTTGGGGATGCCTCCAAGTTGGTGAAGCAGAACACCGCTTATTATATGCCGGTGTTCCGCTATATGAAGCAAACGGGAAAAAACAAGTTTAATTTCACCGCTTTTTTGCTCTCTGGGCCTTGGATGCTCTACCGCAAACAGTACAAGTACGGCACTATCGTCACCGTGATTATGTTTGCGCTGTTCATCGGGTTACAAGCCGCGCTGTATTTGGTGGCGGCCCCCCTTCAGCTGCAGCTGATGGAACAGGTGGGCATTGACGTCACCCAAACCTTGTACCCCACTTATGAGCAACAGCTGGCCATGAGCCAGATCTTGATGCAAAACCCCTGGCAAATGTTCTGTATGTTCCTGCCGGGCATCATCCTGCTGTGTATGCTGGCGGTGATGATCGTTGTGGGCATCCGGGGGAATAAAATGTATATGCGCCACTGCATCCGCACCGCCCGCAAAGTGAAAGCCGCCGGCAACGACGGCGACCCCAACATGACTTTGGATGCCAAGGGCGGCGTCAATGCTCCCATTGCCATCTGCCTGTTTGTGTGCTATATCTTGATAGTCAATCTTCCCATGTGGCTATAAGGGAAGTTTAAGTTTTGAAAAGGAGAAAAAGCCATGAAAAAAGTGCGTAAAGCGGTGATCCCTGCGGCGGGCCTAGGCACCCGGGTGCTCCCCGCCACAAAGGTGATGCCCAAGGAGATGCTCCCCATTGTGGACAAGCCAGCCATCCAATATATTGTGGAAGAGGCGGCTGCTTCCGGGATTGAGGACATCCTCATCATCACCAACCGGGGCAAAGGGCTTTTGGAAGACCACTTTGACCGTGCCCCCGAGTTGGAATGCCGCCTTGCCGCCGACCCCAACAAAGCGGCCATCTTAGACGAGGTAGTTCACATCTCCCAACTGGCCAACATCTTTTACGTCCGGCAAAAGGAAACCAAGGGCCTGGGCCACGCCATCGGCTGCGCCCGGGAATTTGTAGGGGACGAGCCCTTTGCCGTACTCTACGGCGACGACGTCATCCTAGGGAAAGACCCTGCCTGCGGCCAGCTGATCCGTGCCTACGAACAGTTTGGCAACGGCGTGGTGGGTGTAAAAGAAGTGGCCCGGGAGGCCATTTCCAAGTACTCCTCCCTGAAGGTGGAGCATCTGCAAGACAATTACTACCGCTGCACCGACATGATCGAAAAGCCCAAGCCCGGGGAAGAGCTGTCCCTGTACTCCATTTTGGGGCGGTGCGTCCTGCCCCCGGAGATCTTTGACATCCTGGACAAGACCCCTCCTGGAGCGGGCGGGGAGATCCAGCTCACCGACGCAATGCGCACACTGGCCCGCCGGGATGGCATGACCGCCGTGGACTTCACCGGCACCCGGTACGATATGGGCAACAAGCTGGGCATTATGCAGGCCAGCGTGGAAGTGGCCCTGAACCATCCGGAGATCGGGAAAGAGTTCCGGGCATATTTGAAAGGGCTTTGCAAGACGCTGTAAATGGAAAAAGGGGCTGGCGGGAACACCCACTGGCCCTTTTTCATTGACTCGTTGAGAGGAGGATGCTTCATGGAGTTATGGGACTTGTACGACGAACAGCGGCGGCTGGTGGGAACCGACCACCTGCGTGGCCAGGAACTTCCAGACAACTGCTTTCACCTGGTGGTCCATGTGTGGATCAAAAACAGCCAAGGCCAGTACTTGCTCTCCCAACGGGCTGCCGACCGGCCCACCTATCCCCTGTTGTGGGAATGCGTGGGAGGTTCTGTCCTAAAGGGGGAAAACAGCTTGCAGGGCGCCCTACGGGAAGTCAAAGAGGAAGTGGGCTTGGAGCTGGAGGGAAGCACGGGGGAAGTTATCTTCACTAAAACCCGCAAAGTGGTGGACCAAGTAAAATGCAACGACATTATGGACGTATGGCTGTTCCCCTACGACGGGGAAGTGGACCTGGAACAGGCCACCACCCGGGAAGTGGCCCAGACCCGTTGGGCAAGCTACCAGGAAATCCAGCAGCAGTGGGAGCAGAAGCGCTTCGTCCCCACGCTGGATTATTTCTTTGGGCTGGAACACCTGGTGCTTTTTGGGAAAAAGGATGTGCGATCCTCGGAAATTCGAGAAATTCCTTGACTTTTCCGGCAGGTATGCTATAATAATTTCTGTTTGATTTTCGTTAGTCCCTAACGATTTTTCATCCTTGCTCCGGGACAAATCAAAACTGCCCGGGGCCAAAAGACCAAAAGGAGGTGCAATACAAATGGCAGAAGGAAAGAACCTGTACGAGACCGTCATCGTCACTTCCGCGAAACTGGGGGAAGAGGGCAGCGCGGAGCTCGTAAACAAGTTCAAGGCTCTCATCGCAGAGCACGGTACTGTTGAAAGTGTTGACGATTGGGGGAAGCGCCGCTTCGCCTATCCCATCGCAAAGCAGACCGAGGGTTACTACACCCTGATCAACTTCGAGAGCAGTCCCGAGTTTACCGCCGAGCTGGACCGCCGGTATCAGATCACCGATGGCATCCTGCGTACCATCATCATCAAGCGGGATCCCCGTCATGTGGCTTCTATCAAGGCCCAGAAAGCCCAGAAGGCTGAAGAGAAAAACATCGATGTGGAAGCAATTGCCGCGGAAGCTGTTGAGGCTGCCGCCGCTGAGTCCGCAGAGTGATTGAACGAAAGCGAGTGTTTCTATGCTGAATGTTGCGGTAATCATGGGAAGGCTTACCGCCGACCCCGAACTTAGACACACCCAAAACGGCGTGGCGGTAACTTCCTTCACTTTAGCCGTGGATCGCGGTTATGTGAAACAGGGCCAGGAACGCCAGACCGATTGGATCGATGTGGTGGCTTGGCGCCAAACAGCGGAATTTGTTTGCAAATACTTTACCAAAGGCCAGATGATGGCTGTCAACGGTTCTTTGCAGACCCGCACCTGGGAAGACAAGAACGGCGCGAAACACAAGTCCACGGAGCTTGTGGCCGACGGTGTGAACTTTACCGGCTCGAAACGGGAAAGCGGCGCCAGCGGGGAGTATGACCAGGGTTACTCTGGCTCTTCCTACAGCCGTTCCAGCGCGCCCGCGCAGCCCGCGGCTTTCAGCGAGCCTGCTCCCGCCTATTCCAGCGGCAGCAGCGAAGATTTTGAAGAGATTTTGGGCGACGACGACCTCCCCTTCTAAAGCGGGACGTCACCCTCTTCACCGAATTACTGTAAAGGAGGCTTTTTGGCATGGCAGATAGACCCGAAAGAGAAATCCGCCGCGGCGGTCGCAAGGGACGCAAAAAGGTGTGCAGCTTCTGCGTGGACAGAGCTGAGTTCATCGATTACAAGGACGTGGCCAAGCTGCGCCGTTTCATCTCCGAGAGAGGCAAGATCCTCCCCCGCCGTGTGACCGGCACCTGCGCTTACCATCAGCGCGCCCTGACTGTGGCTATCAAGCGCGCCCGTCATCTGGCGCTGCTGCCCTACACTTCTGACTGATTTTTAGCAAAGCAAGAGGCTTTCCACCTGGTGGGAAGTCTCTTTTCTTTTTTGCCGCGCCAGCAGAAAGACCCTCCCCCTGCCCCGCAGCGGCACGTTTTGAAAGGAGCCCCTATGAAGTATTTTGACACACATATCCACTTTTTCCCGGACAAGCTGGCAGGGAAAGCCCTGCCCAAGCTGCGGGAAATCAGCAAATGCGAAACCTACAGCGACGGCACCCGGGCCGGTACAGTGAAAAACCTGGAAGCTTGGGGCTGCGCCGGGGGCATGGCACTGCACATCGCCACCAATGCACACCAGCAGACTTCTGTGAACGATTTCGCTCAGGAATCCCAGGGAGGCAACATCTATTGCTTTGGCAGCGTCTTCCCCTTTGCGGAAAACGCCATGGAGGAACTGCACCGGGTAAAGGAAATGGGGCTCTATGGCATCAAGTTCCATCCGGACTACCAGGAGTTCTTTATCGACGACCCAGCTGCCCTGCCCCTGTACGCGGAGGCGGAACGCCTGGGCCTGCCGGTGGCTTTCCACACCGGCCGTGACCCCCTCTCCCCGGAGGTGATCCACTGCCAGCCCCAGGTATTGGGAAAAATCGCCGAAATGTTCCCAAAGCTGACCATCATCGCCGCCCACATGGGTGGCATGGAGCTGCCCCAGGAAGCTGCCCAGTATTTGGCCGGGAAAAAGAACGTGTATTTTGACACCGCTTTTGCCTCCCACTTTTTGACGGCTTCCCAGCTGGGTGAGCTGATCCACCTCCACGGGGCGGATCGGGTGCTGTTTGCCACGGACTGCCCTTGGAGCACCGTCCCAGACGAACAAGCCCTGTTGGAGGCCGCCGGCCTAGCACCCGCGGAAAAGGAACGGATCGCCTATGGGAACGCGGAGGAGCTTTTCGGCATCACGGTTTGACTTTTCCACGGAAACCGGGTAAAATAAGGGAAATACTCCCGTGAAAAGGAGAAGGATTTATGAAACGAGTTTGTTCCCTGTTGCTGGCCTGCGTGCTGTGTGCCTTCTGCGCCGGGTGTTCCCAACCGGATGCCCTGACCCTGGATCTTTCCCAAGGCTATGGCCGCCACACGAAGTTGATCCACTTGAACGCCAGCTCTGCTGAAAAAGAAGCCCGGTTACAGGCGTTTTACCAGGTGCTGGAGGAGGCCGATCCCTTGGAAAAAGACCCCTCCCTCTTTGCATACTACCCCGATTACCTGTTGGAGCTTACCGATCACGGCACAACTACCACGGCAGTGGTGGATATCAACGGCGACTTTATCGACTTCTACTATCCCAGCGAAGACGGCCAGGAACCCCAGCAGCTGTACCGTTCCCATGTGACAGCGGCGGAATTCCGGAAACTGGTCCACCAAAACTAAAAAAGAAAGGGACTGCTGCAACACGCAACAGTTCCTTTTACATTTTGCACAGGCTTTAGCCCACCCGCTTCAGTTCCCCACCGCAGGGGCAGCGGTACCGGCTGGGGTACTTCACCGCCTTGGACATCCGCATCCGGGGGATCACCCTGCCGCAGCTTTGGCATTGGAGCAGGTACTTGACTTTCTCTTGGCGCAGCCGCTGCTGCTGGCCTTCCAGCTGCACTGTGCGGGTGATCTCCACCCCCAGGGCCTCCCCCACCTTTTGGGCATAGGCTTTCCAGCGTTTGCCGTGGTTCTGGCAGCCATAGCAGGTATGGAGCAGTTCGTGAAGGAGGGTCGCTTTGAAAAGCTGGGGGTCTTCCAGGATCCGGGCGGAAACCTCCATAGTGAACGCCCCATCCCGATACACGCAGCACCCCAAGCGCCGCCGGGCCCGGGTGTTCATCACCAGCCCTGGCCGGATTTCCCGGGAAATGGGAACCCCCAGGGTGCGCAATTCCCGGATGGAAGCGGCCAACTGGCTGTCCAATTCTTCTTGGGTCACGGGGACCACTCCTTTCACGAAAAAGTCCCGGCATATCCTGCCAGTTTTTCCCTTTTGCGGTGGGGATTTACCCTTGGGCCAGTTCTTTGCGGGCACCGTCCAAAGCTGCCCGCAGGACTTGATCCATGTTGTAATACCGGTAGCTGCCCAAACGCCCGCCAAACAACACGTCTGGCCGGCTTTTGGCCAACTCCTGATACCGGGCAAGCAATTCCTGGTTTTTCTCGTCGTTGACCGGATAATAGGGTTCCATCCCCGGCTGCCACTGGGCAGGGTACTCCCGGGTGATGACGGTTTTCGGCTGGGTGCCGAAATTGAAGTGCTTGTGCTCGATGATACGGGTATAGGGCACCTCACGGGCGGTGTAGTTCACCACGGCATTGCCCTGATAGTTCTCGCAGTCCAGCACTTCGGTTTCAAAGCGGAGGGAGCGGTACTCCAGCGGCCCATAACAATATTGGAAAAAGCCGTCAATGGTGCCCGTATACACGGTCTTGGAGGCGATCCCCGGGTTTTGTTCCACAAACTCTGTATACTCTGTGGAAAGCAGCACCTCGCTGCCCTCCAAAAGCTTTTGAACCAGCGTGTCATAGCCCTCTTCCGGGATACCCTGATACCGGTCGGTGAAGTAGTTGTTGTCAAAAACAAACCGCAAAGGCAACCGCTTGATGAGAAAGGGAGGAAGGTCTTTGCAGTCACGGCCCCACTGTTTCTCCGTGTAGCCCTTCACCAGCTTTTGGTAGATGTCGTCCCCCACCAGCTTTAAAGCCTGTTCCTCCAGGTTTTTCGGCTGGCCGATGTTGTGGCGGCTGGCCTGGCGTTGGATCTCTTCCTGAGCTTGCTGGGGTGTGGTGATCCCCCACAGCCTCGCAAAAGTATTCATGTTAAAGGGCAGGTTGTACAGCTCGCCGTGATAGATAGCTACGGGGGAATTGATGTAGTTGTTAAAGCGCACCCGGCTAGTGACATAGTCCCACACCTCCTCATCGGACGTGTGGAAAATGTGAGCGCCGTAATAATGCATCGAAATCCCTTCCCGCTCTTCACAGTGGGCGTTGCCGGCAACGTGGGGACGGCGGTCGATCACCAGGCAACGCTTCCCAACAGCGCTCATCTGCTGGGCAAAAGCGGCGCCATACAATCCGGCACCCACGATCAAGTAATCATAATGCATCGATGGTTTCCTCCCTGCTCCGCTCAGTTAAACCCAAACACCTTTTGGCTGATCCCATACACCAGCAAGGTAAAGTGCCGGGCCAGGGCTGTGCGGGAACTGAGCACCCTGCCAAAAAAACGGCTGCTCAACAGTTGGTAATGGCGTGGATAGTCCCTGGCCATATCTTTCCAAAAAGAGCGTTCCATAGCCAAATGTTCCGGCGTGCCCGAACGGAACAACAGCACGCAGGATATCGTGGTGACAATCTCCAGGTAACTGAGCAGGTAGCGGCGCAGGCGCCGATTCTCCACCTTGTCCAAATCCACCTGTTCAAACATCAGCCAGTTGACCCGCAGCTGCTGGTTAATACGGCGGATCATCACCTGTTCCTGGACCGACTGGTCCTCCCGTCCGATGAAATAGTGGTAGAACACCTGGTCCACATAGTAAAGGGTCCTCACCCGGGCCATGGGCACATAGACAAACAGGTTATCCACATAGAAGGTGTGGCTGGGCAGGTCTAAACCGCTTTCCCGCAGGAGCTGGGTGCGGTAGATCACTGAATGCATCAGCAGATAGCGGCCCTTAGCGAAGTTTCCCACATCCTCCCAATGGAGGACGCGGCCCGTTGGGATGGCATGGGGATAGCGCATCACTTTTTTGTGGATAGCACCCAGCTTGTCGTAGACAAAGTCGCTGACCACCATGTCCACTCCCGTATTCTCCCGGTGGAACCGGCGCAGCAGATCCAGCAGGTTTTTCAAAACCTGGGGATCTACCCAGTCATCGCTGTCCACCACCTTAAAGTACAGGCCGGTAGCCTGGGACAAGCCCTTCATCACCGCCCCGCCATGGCCCGCGTTCTCCTGGTGGATAGCACGGACGATTCCTGGATACTTCTCCTGGAACTCGTCAGCGATGGCCGCGGTGCCGTCTTGAGAACCATCGTCCACAATGAGGATCTCCACTTCCTCCCCGCCGGGCAGCAGCGTTTCAATGCAATGGCGCATATAGTCTTGGGAATTAAAGCAAGGGACTGTAACAGACAACAGCTTCATGTTGTTTCGCTCCTTTTTCAGCCCCGCAGGCTCAGTCTTCCGGCAAGAACCAATAACCGGCAAAATCATCCTTCATCACCCGGTAGCCATTGGCCGTGCAGCTATATTGGTACTGGCGGATCAGCTGACCTTGCTGGTCATACTCCTCAAAGCACTGGCTGACACCGTTGTTGACCACAAAAGTGTCCCCAGTATCCTGCGCATTGGACACCAGGCTGGAATAGGGCAGGTCGAAAGAGTCCACCAAGGTAAAGGTGCCCTCGTTCTCGTCCACCAGGTAGAAGTACACATGGGAGTTTGCCTCCCCGTCTACGGTGGAGGATGTGCTCACTTCATCCGGGACTTCCACCTGGAAATCGTCCCGGCTGCTCATAGCATAGTAGTTGTTGTTGTAAAGCCGCAGGTAAATCTTCCCCTCTTCTGCTGGGGCAAAGCCCAGCTTTTCCACCTGGGCCGCATCCATCTGCTCCACATCGTGTTGGCCGTATTGGAACAGGAAATCCCCTTCCGCCTCCAGGCTGTACGAAGCAAAATCAGTGCCCTCCCAGAAATCCGGGTTACCGGCCATCCACTGGATTCGCGGTTCTTCTTCCAAGGTGGCTTTGATGATGGTAGAGGTTTCCCGGGAACTGACGATGATCGCGTTGTCCTCCTCCACATACTGTAGGGAGTTCAAATGAAGCCAGTCCCACTCCCCTTCGCTCCACAGGCCAAAGGGATCGGTGGCTTGGACAGGGCGGGTTTCTTCAAAATAGCTCTGGAGCACCTGGGTGAAATCCACCACATGGGAAACCTCCCCGGTGGTCAAGTCGATCTTCAGCACCTGGTCCTCCACGGTTTCCCCTTCCGTGTCGGTAGCCAAGGCCAGGATGGTCCCTTCCGGGCCCCAATTGATATCGTGGTGCAGTTCATACTGGCCCAAGCCGTACACCTGGGCCACCTGGCCGAACCGGTTGATCCGCGCAACCTTCCGGCTTCCCACGCAAGTGATGAGAGAACCGTCGTCATCCCATAAGAAGCGGTCGGAGTGGTATCCTTCCAGCACCATCTCGTAGCGCAGGACGCCCTCGTTGTCAAAGAAAAACGTATAACCATAATAATCGCCAAAACCCATGGCATAGAACAGGCCATCGGACAATTGTCCCGCATCCGCTCCGCCGTCCTCAACCTCCAGCTGGCTGGCATAGCCGGAGGCGGACTCGGGCATATCAATCGTAAAGGTGTAGGCTGTTCCTTGCTGGCGGGTTTCCGCGGAAAGAGTCACTGTATTTTCCATACCGGGCACAAGTCCTATCAACAGGAATTCCTGCAAGCGGCTGTAACCATCCGCATCCGCACCCTGGTTGTTCACTGTAGCGGTATAATCAGGGATGGATTCATCTTCCACATGGACAGTATAGGTCACCCGTGTGGGAGCATCCGTGCGGAAATACAGGTATAGCCCATTGGAACCGGTGCCGAAGGGGTTGAGCACCGCCAAGGGGGATTCCAGGGTATAAGACTCCTTGCGCGTAAGGTCCAGCAGGGTATAAGCCAAGCGGTCCTGGACATCCTCGTCGTAATAAGTAAAACCTTCCTCCTCGTACTCATCAGGGACAATCTGGATCACATCTATGCTGGCCTCCACCGGGGCCGTGTAAACAGTGACCTGTTGGGCCGCCTCACGGTCAGCCACATCACCGGTATCGATGTTCCAATCGGAGCGGGTCTGGATCTCCGACTGAATGAGAGATTGCGCCACAGCCCGGGCTATGAAATATCCCGCCACAGCCAGCGCCGCAACCGCCATCAACACCGCAAGAAATACCACCCATTTTCTTTTTGGATTCCGTGTTTTCTTTTCCTTCAAAGCGATCTTCATCCTTTCGAGGTATGTTTTGGTACCGCACCTGCTTTCTACAACTGAAAAAGCGCCATAAATTCTACCCATACATCTATATTATAGACCTTTTGCCTTTCTTGTCTAGAAAAAATTGCGAAAGCGGCTTCTCAGCATCCCCCTGCTTCTCAGGGATGGAAAAACCGCCCTGTTCCAGACCCTTTCACCCGTTTTGGGAAACTTGAAAAAATCCCCGGTTTTACCGGGGATTCCATGGGTTAAATATTTTGATAATCTTCCAACAATTTCCGGGCCAAGCGGGCATCTACCCGGGCAAAGCCCGAGGGGTCTACAAAGTCCAAAGAGCGCAGCACCTCCAGGGACTGGCGGTATACCTCCAACTTGGTGGAGTGGTACACCGGTTCCGCTTTCCGAGGCAGGAACACGGCAAATTCCATCTCTTCCCCGTTGATCCTGCTGAAATAGGCGTGGACACGCTGTACCTGGTACGTTTTTGCCACAATGGTACACAGGGCATTTTTGACCAGTTCCACAGCTACATCGTCATAACCGATATCGAAAATCAAGATTTTCTCCTTGAGCTCTGCCAAATTTTTCACCGAGCGCTTGGTGAAAGGCTGGATCTCCTGGGTAGGCTCAGCGGTACGTCCTTCCCCCGCGGGAGCGACACACACAACATATCCGGCCTCCGGATCGGTGTACAAGAAGGAATAGGCCATGGCCGCAAAATAATTGCAGCGCTTGCAGCGCCAGTCAAACAAGGTTTCGTCCAACACCCGGCGTTTCAGTTCCGGGTTTTCCTTGGCGTTGATACTGGCATAGAGCCTATATTTTTGCGGCTCCCCACACTGGGGGCAGATAATATCCTTTTCGATCTCTGTCGACATTCCCTAACATCCCTCCAAGGCTCAGCCCTCGAAGGGCAAGCCGTCATTTTCTTCCACCGGGGCTGCTTCCTGGGGAGCGGATTCCTCCACCAAAGCCTCTTCCTTTTCCGGCGCGGGCGCCTCTTCAGCGGCCTGGGGGTCCTGATCGAATGATTCCACATCGTCCAGGGTGACCACTTCCATATCGTTGTCCTCGCCGCCATAGTATTTTCCCAGCTGGTCCAGAGCGCTGTCCAGGCCCATCTCGATCTTGTCAAGGGCAACACAGTGGGCCTCGGTGACTTCGTTGTTCTTATCCCGCAGGCTGTGATAATAGTACCGGCCCAGAGCCAAATACTCTTTCTCCGCAGCCTTTTCTTGGCAGCGGATCACCGAGCGGATGCGGTTGAGCCGGGCAATCCGGCGGTTCTTCTCGCCAAGACAGCTGGCTGCATCGCCTACGGCCTTGCCGACCTTTTTCAGAATTTCCATACCAATACCATCCTTTCCCTCTTGGGTTCCGAAGAGCCTTACAAAGGCATCCCGTTACAGGGCATGAGAAGCAGCCCTGCTTTTTGTTTATTATACCGCAGGAGCGGGAAAAATAACACCCCCTTTTTCCAGAAAATCCTCTTCCGAAAATTAGTTCGGTTTTTTCCCTTCCCCTCTTGCTTTTTCCTGCCTGTTCTGATACAGTGTGGAACGCAAAAGAACAAACGTTCTATTTCTGGAAAGGGGAAGTGTACCATGGACTACAATGCATGGAGCAAAACATATTGGGAAGAAGCGTTGCGGGTAAAAGCCTGTATGGAACGCCTCCAGCGGGAAGGGCAAGGAGCCACCCGGGAGGAGTTCCTGTTGCGGAAACGGAGACAGGCCATTTTATATGAAATGTACTTAGACTGCGTCCACACAGCCAAAACCTTAAACCGCCGCGCCAAGCAGGAAGGAGGCTTCGCACCATGCGCACCCAAGTGGTAAGCTTTGACGTGCTCCGGGGGAAACACACCAGCGCCCTGGGGGAAAACGCCGCCAACCGTTCCCAGCGGGAAAGGATGGTCCAGGTGCTCACAGCCGCCATGGGGCAGGAACTCACCCCCCGCCAAAAGCAGTGTATGGAATTGTGCGTCCTGCGGGGCATGAGCCAAGTGGAGGCAGGCCGCCTGCTGGGGCTGAACAAGTCCACCGTGTGCCGGCATATCCAAAAGGCGACCTGCGCCTTGAAACGGGCAGCGGGATATGCCACTATGGCAGGACGCCCCTACCGGGAGGATTGACGTCTTCCGCGCCTCCATGGTCCCGCAAAAAACGGGGAGCATCCGCTTCCCACTGAGCCGGTAAAAGGGCGCTGCCAAAAAATCGGGAAAGGGGCGGGCAAAACCGCCTCTTTTTCCTGTATATACCGGTTTTGAAAGGGCACACTACGGGCAGAAAGGAGGGCGTTCCATGGAATATTTCAACGCCTTTTGGGTGGGAGGGCTCATCTGCGTGGTGGGGCAGCTGCTCATTGACCTCACCCGTTTAACACCCGCCAGGATTATGGTACTCTTTGTCACCAGCGGCGTTGCGTTGGGCGCCTTAGGGTTATACGGCCCGCTGGCAGAATTTGCAGGCTGTGGGGCCACGGTCCCTTTGACCGGGTTCGGTTGGGCACTGTCCGAGGGAGTGCGCAAAGCGGTGGAAGAGGAAGGCTTTTTCGGGGTGTTCACCGGCGGCTTCACTGCAGGGGCAGCCGGGACGGCCGCAGCCATCTTCTTTGGGACTCTGGCAGCACTGGTGGCAAAGCCCCGGGACAAATCGTGACAGCAAAAAGGGCCTCCCCTCCTGGGAAGCCCTCTTTCTTTTGAACGCGGCATCCGGCTGTCTGGGGTCAAATGTCTTTGATCCCATTCGGAAAGCCGTCAGGTTTTTTCGGCCACCCCGGGGAAAGGGGACCATCACCGCCCCCTGAAAAAGGCCATACCGGAAGGGGACTAAGTCCATATCCTCCCTATGGCCTGCAATATCCGCGGGCTCAAAGAAGCAGCCACCTGGCCCCAGGTTTCAGTGACCCGCAGGCTTTTGGGAAAGCAGGTCCTTCTCCTCAACCAAGTCGGCGCGAATCAGCCGCACCAGCACGATACCCAAGGGGATCAAGTTCAGCCAGATAGCTTTGGCGAACAGCAGGCGGCTGGCAATGGTGGAAAGTACCCCGCCAGCGAAAAAGCAACCCAGCATCCCCAAAAAGAACAGGGCGCGATGTAAACCAGCCCGGTCGCCTTTCCGGAGCATTTTGGCAAACCCTACCCCCACCTGCCGCAGCTGGTTGGTACAGAAGGTGGTGGCCATGGGGATACCCTCCGCCTGGCGGAAGGTGTTATACTGCATAGAAGCGATGAAATTCACCAGCACCTGCACCAATTGATGGGGCCAGCCCAGGGGAATGAACCCAATGGCAAGCAGGGACAAGCATTCAAACGTCACCAGGTATGTGTCCCAGCGGAGGAAGCCGAACCGCCGAACCGGCGAGGGCAGGATCTCTGAAAGGAAAGCCCCTGCCAGGTAGGCACTGATGGGGATGAAGTAATAGCAGCCTTCCAGCCAACTGCCCGCCCCAAAGGCAATGGCCATCAACACCACATTGGCAGTTTGGGCGTTGCAGAACACCCCTCCCCGCAAATTAAAGGTGTAGGCGCCCATCATGCCGGCACTGAGTGTCAGCAAGGCAAACACGCTGCGGCGCTCGCAAACCAGATATTCCTGCTTTTCCGCCATGGCATTCCCCTCTTTTTCAAACATAAGGCGATTATACCACCGGGGGAAGGAACGTGTCAAACCTGGCGTTCTTTTTCAAATTCCTGCCGGAGTTTTTCCAGGGCTTTTTTCTCAATGCGGGATACATAGCTCCGGGAGATCCCCAGGCGTTTCGCCACCATGCGCTGGGGCTGAGGGGAAAAACCCAACAGCCCATACCTGCGGCACACCACTTCCCGCTCCCGCAGGGTGAGCACCGACTGCAGGTAGCGATACAGCCGCTGGCTTTTCATCTTCAAGTCGATGCTTTCCACGATGGTGTCATCCACCGCCATGGTGTCCAAGATGGTGAGGGCATTGCCGTCCTTATCAGTATCAATGGGGTCGCTGAGGGACACATCCTGGGCCGACTTCTTTCCGCTGCGGAAAAACATGAGGATCTCATTTGCTATCCTCCCCCCAATGCGTTTTTGATGCACTGAGGGGATTATTTTTTCCCAGGCGATCATCCTCCATATCGTCATCCTCATAATCTATATCGGAGAAGTTTACTAATTCATCTGTTTCGTCATCATCTTCGGTATTTCCTGACGCAACGGCAGCAATTTCTGGATACTCTATTTCATCGTCCTTGACACCAAACAGAATGACATGAGCATTGACCCCATCCCATACTACCTTACGCACGATGATGCGAATGGCAGCACGTTTCTGCTCAACAGTCATTTCATCAATACCATCCTTGAAGATGGTCAGCAACTGACGAAGCAAATCAAATTCAATATCGCTGAGAGCGTGCTGCGAAGTCAGTCCCTCCAGTTCCTGAATACGCTGTCCAAGAGACTGGTATTCTCCGTTCAACTGTTCAATTCGTTTGGTTACATGAGCCTTGGCAGGACTGTCTCCCATATCTACAAGAGAGTCCACCAGAGAATTGATTTTCTTCTCGGTTTCAGCCTTTTCTTTTCGCATATCATCCAATCGCTGTTCGTAGTCCATGCGATTGCCGGTATAGAATCTGCGGCTCTGTTCCAACTGTGCAATGAAAGTATCTTTGTCCTCCGCAAGCATTTTAATCTGCTCCACAACAGCCATATCCAGCGTGTTGCCGTTAGCATTTTTACTGTTGCACACAGATCTCTGACTGCGTTCTTTCATTTTGCAGACATAGGTGTAAATTACTTTTCCGTCCGCAGTTTTGCGCTTACTCATTTTCGGATACATACGCTCACCGCAGCTACAGAATAACAAGCCGGTCAGAAGCGCTTCATTACTGCGTGGCTTTCTATAAGATTTGGATTTATTGCGTTCCAAAGACTCTTGAATCTGCACCCATACCTTACCCGGAATCAGACCCGGATGCTTACCGACAGAAACAATCCATTCACCTGCAGGAAGATACTTTGTAGCTCTGCCTTTTTCCTGATCGGTACGGTTGTAAGCCATAATACCGTGCTTGTTATCAAAAGCATCTTTTTCTGAGAACAAATCGGTATCGTTCTGGATAAAAAACTGATAGGCTTCTTCGTCAGCAATCATATACACCGGATTCTGCAAAATGGCTTTGATGGAGAAACGGGTAAAGTAATTATTGTTCTTTGTCTTGATACCCTGTTTGATCAAGGCGGCTTCTGTCAATGTCAGAGAATCTGTTTCTATATATAAGTCATAAATCATTCTGACTATATCCGCTTCTTCCGGAATCAGCTTCAGCTTGCAGGCTTTCTTGGATTTGCCATCAATGGTAACGCTCTTTACTGCCTCAGAAGCATAACCAGTAGGTGTTGTTCCACCAAGCCAGCGTCCGGTCTTTGCCAGTTCATGCATATTATCACGGATACGCTCTGCAATGGTTTCACGCTCCAGCTGAGAGAAAACAGATGCAATATACATCATAGCTCGTCCCATGGGAGTGCTTGTATCAAACTGCTCTTTAATAGAAACAAAAGCAATATCCAGACGAGCCAGTTCTTCAATCAAACCGGAAAAGTCACTGACGTTACGGCTGATACGGTCAAGACGATATACGATAATCGCACTGAATTTTCTCTTTTTAGCCGCATCAATCATCTTCTTAAATGCAGGACGATTCAGATTCCCACCAGAAAATCCCTCATCTTCAAAAACGATTACTTTATCTACAGCAGCATCACCATAATGCACACGAATATATTCTTTACACAGTTCGACCTGATTGCCGATACTCTCGCCTTTGCCTGTAAATTTAGACTTACGGGAATAAATCGCAATCATTTCTTCATTTTTCCGCATTTTCATATCCTCCTTATCTTGAAATGTGATGTGTCCTGTGGTATTATAACATAGCGTAGCAATAAAGTAAACAGATTGGAGGGTTTTCTATGAAATCTTTGTTTGAAGAAATGGGTGGAACCTATACATTAGGTGCAGATGGAATGTATTATCCGGATCTGGAACTTCCCGAAGAAGAACCGCATTATGGCAAGTACGGCAGAATGCGTCTGCGCTATCTGAAAGAACACCATAAGGTGCTGTACAACACACTTTTGCTGGACGGAGAACTGGTCAAACATCTGAATGAGGTAGATGATACTGCTAAACAAAGAATGGAGCTATTGACCCTGCAAATGCAGGAGCGTCAGGGCGTAAATGAAGCATTAAAGGCTCGTGACCAGATGGCATGGGTCGGAGCTTATAATAACATCAAAAATGCGGCAGAAGAAATTGTGTTAAGTGAATTGATATATTCCTAAAAAATAGAGTCACGATAATCCAAAATCGTGACTCTGTTTTTAGGTTATTTTTATTACTCTCAGTCAAGCATCTGGTTAAAATCATAACCTTCCTCTTGCAAATAGTTTTCTGCCTGAATTTGTCCAATCACGCTGAACACCATAACGACTGAAAGGATACACGCCATGATAACTTTCACCGGTTTTCTGCCCAGATATTTTTTCTTTTGATACCAATGCGCTATGATAGCCGATACTGCCGCAAAACAAACAGCAAGTACGGTCATCGGGAGAAATTTCAGACCCTCTTCCGGGAATAGGTCTGAGATAAGAATCCAAAGACTGCCAATCAGCACCCATTGGATGCAGTAGACAACATTGATATTCTCACTCATATTCCTCAGTGCTTTTATCCATGCTGAATCTTTCCATACAGAAAGCATATGACAGAATCCGAACATACCGATCACAAGCATAAGGACAGGTATTGCATCCGTCAGCCCCAAAAAGTAGTAATAGCCATTTTCTCCATACATTCCAAAGGAAAAGACATGGGCTGCTATTACATAGCCAAGTCCCAATATGCCGCAAACCGGAGATACCATTTTATAAAATGCAGTTTTATCCGAACAGCGACGAAGGAATTTGCCAAATAGATAGCCGAAGACCGGGAAGATGATCCAGTTCAGGAAAGGGAAATAGGTTTCTGCGTTATCGTTTCCCCAGATATATCCAAGGAATTGATCTATATAGACAGAACCGCTGGCTGTTCCTTTGAGAAGCATTCCCAGCAGCGAAGCAGCAACCGCTGTAACTGCAAGAACCTTCTCCGACCAGTTGAACCTCTTTGCCAGTGCAAAAAACAGGAACGTAAGCCCCGCAAACTCCATAATGTCAACGCCAAACAAAAACGGGAAAGTATATAAAAACAACGGTTCTTCTGTCAAGGCGTAACCGATGAACAGCGGCAGAATATAGCGAAATACATTCAACAATAAGCCTGTGACAAGCAGCCCGACGCCACGTTTTGCCAGATCTCTTGCCTGTGTTTTTCTTGCATAGCAAAGCCCTGTTCCCATACACACCATAAAGACAGGTGCAGCAAAGGGGCCGCCAAGGATTTCTACAACCATATTGCCAACGCCCTGATAATTTCCAAAGGTTTCGGTTGTATGCACCCACACCATAAACAGAATGGAAAGACCTTTCGCTATATCCAGTTCAATTTGACGCCCGTTATTCACTATGTTATCTGAAAAGATACGGTTTCTTATTTTAACCAAGAGTGCTGTTCCGGCTGTTTCACTGCTTTTTCGTTTCTTTATCTGCCATGCTTTTTTGAGCGATAGCGTTATTCCAATACAAAGTGGAAAGAACGGTGTAACCGGGCCTGCCCAAAAAAGCAAATAGGCTGAAGCCATAACAGAACACCAAGACCATCCAAAGACGGCATCTAACAAATATCCACCCCATACAGGTGAATAGACGACAGTTATGACACACAGTAACAATACGAGCGTATGCCAGTCTTTGCACTCCTGCCATATCCATTTGAAAAAGTTTTTGATTTTTTGTTTTATATTTTTTTGATTCATTTGCTTGTTTTCCTATTTGGCAGCGTCTTTTTCTGCCTTACTGTAATTATCTATTCTCCGGCAGATTCATAGCAAATGACAGCCCAGAAGAATAATCCATAACCAATCAGAGAGACAATCACGCCGATCAGCCGAAAATGATTCGGTTCATCCACCGCATATAACATTCCGCCCCATGACAGGAGGATGCTGATAGCGAACAACACTATATTCCATATTTTTTGCAGTTTCCTCATTGTCGTGACCCCCCCTGTATCGTTTTGTCATAGATAAAACATTTCAACGGAACACTGCCTTTGGGCATTTTAAGAACAATGTCCTGTTCCTCCACACGCTGAAATCCTCTATGTTCATAAAACTGATAGGTGCAGGCATCATCCGTATGCAGATATATGGTTTTTCCCGGAATGTCATTTTCCAAGGCTGAAAGCAAAGCGGAACCGACTCCACGGATTTTTGCATCGGGATCAGCTGCTAAAAAGATGATTTCGCCATCGGGCTTATTGCTCTGCAAATAGTGAGCAAGTTGATTCTTAACTGTCTCCTCATACAGACGGGCTCCATCACGGAAAAACAATTTTTGTACGGCATCCACAAACTTTATATACAACTTCTCCGACCAAACCTGATGTTTCTTTTCCTCTCCGTATATTTCAGCAAGAAGCACTCCTGCAAAAATCCCATCCGTATAGGCGGCATAAATGTGGGTAGCACGGTTCATTTCAAGATACCAAAAATAGCGTCCATACGCATTCAGCAAAAACGGACTGTCCAGATACCAGTCGAAGTGCATCCCCTTAACGGCGAACTGTATCGCCTTTTTATAATCCTTTTTTCTCAAACTTTTGATTTCTATATTCATAATTCCACCTTTAACTGTCCTTTTTAATCGTTGCCACCAGCACGATTGCCAATTGATGTCTCGAAGGATAAGCACGATTGCTTCATCGTCAGCGCCGAGGGGGAAGTCCTGGCGGATGTGTTTACGGTTCCCAACAACATGGACGGGTTTCATTGCCT
>ERZ827037.314-NODE-314-length-65257-cov-9.994724_pt1 | contig 65257 bp, 68 predicted proteins | sample MGYA00519924_ERZ827037 | MGnify/ENA primary metagenome ERZ827037 (study PRJEB31778, sample SAMEA3449250) | human gut metagenome | biome: human gut; feature: human-associated habitat; material: faeces | place: United Kingdom | collected 2010/2012 ... | reverse complement strand
TAGCCATAATAAAAAGTGAACCTCCTAAGTTGTCCAACTTTTTCAGTTCACTTCAGAGACCTCATTTTTATTATGCACAATTGTGAATAACTTGTGATTTATGTGCATTAATTGTTTATAAGAATAATAATGATCAAAGAAACAAATAAAATCGTTACAATAGATGCTAATGCTAAAATAATTTTATTGGCCTTCTCTTTAAAAATCTTTTTTAAAAGATAATAAAGACCAACACCGACAAGTACTCCTGTTGTATTCGTAATTAAATCTGTAATATCACTTGCTCCAAGACAAAAGATATATTGAGATAATTCTAATGAAATGCTTAATAGAAAATCAAGAAATATTGTTCGATCACTATTAATATTTAATGTTTTTAAATAGAGCCCAAAAGGAATAAAAATAATCAGATTATCAAGAACTTCTCTTATTTGATAAGTTGTCTTATTTGGATAATAGAAGGGGATCAAATTGAAACTTCTAAAATGTGGTAATTGATCAATAGAAACAGATAATTTAAAAAGTATGATCCAAATGACTAAAAACAAATAAATGGTAAATAATATATGTGTAGTTTTTTTCATAAAGACTCCTTCTATAAAAATAGGTTGAGGTAATACCCAACCTATTTGTTTTTAATGATATCATATTTAGAAAAAATATCGAGTACAGCTGCCATATTTTCATCCTTAATAATATAATTTCTGTTTGGATTGATGGTGTTTTTAGTTGTAAAACTAATCGTTAATTCATAATAGTTTTCATAACCATGATAATCAGCGGATTTAGTAATTAAATTTTTGTTCATAATTTCGTACATACTTTTCATGAAATTTTTTTTATTTTGAATTGTAATATTTTTCGTTGTTAAATTCTCTATTTCTTGATTATCGACAGTTGATGGCTTATCTTCGTCGAAAATATAACGATCAGTAGAAAAATAGATTTCTTGGATATCCTTGTTTTTTGGTAATTCATAAATTGTATTAAAACCTTTGGTATTAGAATAAATATTAGAAAAACCAATGCAACCAATAATCAATAGAATAAAGAAAGATGGAATTTTCCAACTGAAATAAACTTTTCTTTTTGAAAAATAATACATAATTAAATAAATGATGAAAATAACAGAAAACATGAGAGTTGTCATTTTTAAATCCCCTAGATCATACACAAATAACATCATTGATAATGTACTCAAAATAATAATCAATGGATACATAAAGATAGATTTTGTGTATGTTTCACTTTTTTCGAGTGTACGTTTTAAAAATAAATGATAATTAATCAATGAAAAGATAATACTTAAAATAAACCAATAGATAATAGGTGTATTAGAAACAAATGGCGATAATAAATAGTTTCCTTGGAAAAAACCACTATAAACAATACTTATATAATTAAGTAATAATTTTAATGATTGTGAATAGTTTCCATATCCCATCATAAATGTTTGGGCTACCTTGGTTGCACAAATATTAAGAGCAAGAAAAACAACAAAGGGTATGATCATATAAGCAATCGAACAAATTAAACTATCAGTCATATTTTGAGATGAAAGTGTTACAAATGCAATGATTGTATTCATCGCAAACATATGGACGATGGTGATAATTATTGCTAGAATAAATTTGTCCAATGGAAAAGAAATCATATAGTTACCAATAAGTTGGCTTATAATTTGGTAAATAACAACAGGTAGAATAGTTGCAAAGTAAGAAAATAAACTTGTTGTTAAATAAAGTGATTCTTTTTTTATTGGTAAGGAAAAGTAAAGTATATTACTTTTCTTTTTTTGTAAAAAAGAAAAGTAATATACTTTACTTTTTTTGTAAAAAAGAAAACAGATAAATAGGGACAATAAAAGATAACATAAATCCATAAGCTAAAGGAATTATTTGTGCAAAACGCGTTATATTTTCATCGTTTAAAGGTGCATAATCAAATTTATTGATTAGTAGAAAAGGAATAATGATTCCAATTACATAAATAAGAATAAGATATTTCTTATTTTGTTTTATTAAATATTTAAAATAATCTTTATTAATCATAGACACCATACCCCTTTCTTTCCATTTCATATATAAATATTTCTTCTAAATTTACAGGTAAAACTTCTAACATAATTGGATTGAGCATTCTTAAATAATCCTTGATTTTCTCGATGTCTCCCTTAACGACCATATTGATCACTCTTGATTGTTTATGGAAAGAGAGAACATCTAAATGACTGAATTCTTCTTTGTTTAATTCTTCTTTAAAAGCTAATTGTATTTTATGAATATGATCTTTAATATCATAGAGATCACCCGATGTTGTCATACATCCATTGTCTAAAATCCCAAAGCTATCACAAATATCTTCTAATTCTCTTAAATTATGAGATGAAATAATGACTGTCATATTTTCATCAATGATTTGATTAATAGCTTTTTTAAAAGCTAAACGCATAACAGGGTCTAAACCATCAAAAGCTTCATCTAATAATAAATATTTTGGTGCAATTGCAAGTGCTAAAGCAAACATTGCTTGTCTTTTCATTCCTTTTGAATAGTCTTTTAAAGGTTTATTTTGTGGTAAACGGAATAAATCAACATAATGTTGATAGGTTTCTAAATTGAATTGTGGATAAAAAGTAAGATAGAAATCTTTCATTTCATCAATAGTAGCAAAGTGAAAATAGTAGGGATCATCACTAATGAATAAAATATCTTTTTTAACATCAGGATTTTCATAAACATCTTTTCCATCAAATAAAATACTTCCTTCATCACATTTAGAAATCCCATTTAATAAATAAAGTAAGGTTGATTTCCCAGCTCCATTAGGACCAATCAAACCAAAAATACTTCCTGAGGAAATTGTGACATTTAAATGATTTAAAACATTTTTATTTTCAAAAGATTTCATCACATCTTTAATTTCAATCATACAGTTTCCTCCTTATATACTTCTTCAATAATTTCTAATAATTTGTCTTTGGTAATTTGATGCTTTTTCATTTCATTGACACATCCTTTAAAATCATCTAATTTATCGTCTTTAATCAATTGATCAGTTTGATTATCAGCAATAAAACATCCTTTTCCTTTAATGGAATAAATATAACCTTGGTTCTCTAATTCTTGATAGGCCTTAGAAACAGTATTAGGATTAACGCCAATATCTGTTGCAAGAGATCTTACCGAAGGTAATTTATCATTAGGAAGTAAAATGCCAATAGAGATAAATTCTAAGATTTGTTTTTTGAGTTGTTCAAAAATAGGAACTTTATTTTGAATATCTATTATAAACATAGAGTCCTCCTAACTGTATTAGTGTCACTAGTACACTAATACAGTATAATACATTTAATGATTTGTCAATAAGGTAAAGAAAAAACTCATGATTATTCATGAGTTTTCTTCCGCACCAAGTGTCATTTACATTATTATCATATAAAAATATGAAAAAAAGACAACACAAAATTAAAAATGAAACAACGAAAAGTAATAACATTTTTATTTTCAAAATAATGCATGTAATTAATCAACGATGTTTTCTTGGATTAGCAATGTTTATAAAATAGTTTAAATTTTTAAAAAGTATTGAATCTTATAAGTTGTGTAATAATATACTATTTGTAGGCGGTAATCCACCAAATCAAGTTATATAATTTGAAAAAGAGCGACTTAAAAAAGGAGAGAGTATTCCTATTTGGAATGCTCTCTTTGATTTATCTAATGAATAAATAAGCTGTATAAATGATATAGAGTAAAATACAAAGAAGACCTTCTTTTCTGTTCATTGATTTATTTGTTTTTGCAAATAGATAAAGTAGAATGCTATTTACTAGTAAGATAACACAATCTATAATTGATTCATTTATAACAGTAAGTGGTGAAAGTGTAGCAGAACATCCTAAAATAAATAAGATATTAAAGATATTAGAGCCAATAGCGTTACCTAAAGCTAAACCACTGTCTCCCTTTTTTGTAGCAACAATAGAAGTTACAAGTTCAGGAAGAGAAGTACCAATAGCAATAATCGTAAGTCCAATGAAATTTTCGCTAACACCTAAATTTCTAGCAATAATACAAGCTTGATCAACGATTTGTTGTCCACCCAAAATAACGAAAGCTAATCCTAAAACAATAAATAGAATACTCGTTAACAGAGAACGTGTTTTTGTGTTGTCTTCATTTTGTTGGTGACAAATCGCTTCATAAATCATTCTTCCAAGATAGATAATCATTAATAAAATAAGAAATATTCCTTCTAATCTTGAAAGTTTTCCATCAAATAACATGATAAGTAAAATGAAAGTAACGATGATATTAAAAGGAAGATCCTTTTTTAAAATCGCTTTATCTGTTTTAAATGAAGCTAAAAAAGCACAGATTCCAACAACAATTAAACCATTAAAAATATTAGAACCAATAATATTGCTTAAAGCTATTTCATTATTTCCTGTAAATGCAGCACGTATACTTACCGATGCTTCAGGTGCGCTCGTTCCCATTGCTACAATCGTTAAACCAATGATTACACTGGGTACTTTTAGAAATCTTGCCAGATTACAGCTTCCCTCAACAAATAAATCAGCACCTTTAATTAGAAAAATAAAACCAATCATTAATAAAATATATTCCATGCTTTCCTCTTTCTTGCGAAAAAAGTCAACAAAAAAGACTTTTATCGCATCAAAAAAATTGATTGATAAAAGTCTCGTTATTTACTCATAATAACCGGCTATAAGCGTGATGACGATTATTAGAACATCGAAGATGCTAACTACTCCCTTTTATATAAAAAAATAATTGATAATCATAAATAAATCAATTCTATTTTAATATATGTTAAAATATTTAATATAGAATCAATTTTGGGGTATTTGTATGAAAAAATTATATTTAATAGGTGGAACGATGGGTGTTGGTAAAACAACAACGTGTCAGATCCTTAAAAGAAAATTAGATAGAAGCGTTTTTATAGATGGAGATTGGTGCTGGGATATGCATCCGTTCATGGTTAATGAAGAAACAAAAAAGTTAGTTTTAGAGAATATCTGCATGTTATTGAATAATGATTTAAAATGCAGTGTGTTTGATCATATTATTTTTTGTTGGGTAATGCATAAACAAAGTATTATCGATGATCTGCTTTCACGCCTAGATTTAAATGATGTAAAAGTAATAGCGATTTCTTTAGTTTGTCAAAAAGAAGCTTTGGAAAAACGTATTCAAAAAGATATTGATCAAGGAATTAGAAAACCAGATGTCCTTGCTCGTAGTGTAGAAAGATTAGAAATGTATCAAAAATTAAATACATATAAAATTGATGTTTCTAATAAAACAATTGAAGAAATTGTTAAAGAAATAATAAAAGTAGGTGATGAAAATGATTAGACATATTTTATTTTGGAATTATACAAAAGAAGTTAAAGAAAACCATTTAGAAAAAGAAACACTTCAAAAATTAAAAGAATCGGTTCAAACTTTAGAAGGAATTGAAGGCTTATTATGTGTGGAAATGGAAGAAAACTTGACGTCAGGTTATGATCTTGTTTTTTATAGTGAGTTTGAAAATTTAGAGGCATTAAAGAATTTTCAAAATCATTCATTACATGAAGCCCATAAAAAGCGTTGTAGGAATCTTGTTTGTGAGCGTTTATGTGGAGATGTTGAAAGATGAAAACAGAACATATTGAAGTTGTAGATTATGATTCTAAGTGGATAAATGATTTCAATCAAATTAAAGTGGAAATAGAAGAAGCTTTAAAAGATTTAGTGCTTGCTGTTGAACATGTAGGAAGCACTTCTGTTCCTTTACTAGCAGCTAAACCAATCATTGATTTAGATGTTGTTATTGATCAAAATGATTTAAAAGAAGTTATTTATCTTTTAGAAAATCATGGTTATATTTATGAAGGCAATTTAGGTCTTAAAGATCGCGAAGCTTTTAGATATGAAGGAAAAGAGCATTTAAGAACACATCATCTTTATGTATGTCCACAAGATTCTAAAGAATTGAAACGACATCTTGCTTTTAGAAATTATTTAAGAAAACATCCAAATACTGTAAAAGAATACGGTAAAATTAAAAAAGAAGCAGCAAAGTTGTTTCCAAATGATATTGAAAAATATTGTATGTATAAATCACAAATTATTGAAAAAATTTATAAGGAAATAGGTTTAAAATGAAAAAAAGTTATAAAGGATTTATTGCCTGGTTGGTTTTGTTTTGTGTAGGTATGTTTGTAATCATCTTTATTGATATCAAGAATATAAATTTAGTAGGTTTGGTTTTAGGTAATTATATGTTTATAACTCTTGCCATTCTTACGGGCATGATTTATAAAAATGAGGCAATCTATTGGTATACAGGGATTTCTTATCAAGAAGCATGTGCGGTTACAAGCAAACAAAGAAAAGAGTATGCGTATAAACATTTTATAAGATTTTTAATGGTTTGTTTAGGTTATTTTGTTTATTCAATTATTGCCTATTTTTTATCATTTTCATTTGGCATGAGTATCATTATTTGTTGTCTTTTAATGACAGTTTGCGCATTAAGTACGGTGTCAATTAAGTTATAGGAGTATTTTATGAGTTTTATTACAACGTATACAAAAAAATATTTTGATCCATTAAATGTTGATGAAAGTTTATTAGATATTAAAGATATTGCACATGCACTTTCTTTAATATGTCGAGGAAATGGACATGTTCAATATTTTTATTCCGTAGCTCAACATAGTCTTGCTTGTGCTAAGGAAGCAAAGACAAGAGGATATAGTAAAGAAGTTATTTTAGGATGTTTGTTGCATGATGGAAGTGAAGTTTATTTAAGTGATGTTACAAGACCAATAAAAAAAGAACTTACTTATTATTTAGAAGTGGAAGATGTTTTACAAAATGTTATTTGGAAACATTTTATTCAAAGAGATTTAACAAAGGAAGAAACTAAATTAGTTTTTGAAATTGATGATGAAATGTTATCTTTGGAATTAAAAGAATTATTAAATGATGAAATCAATCGGAATTATTTAAAGTTGCAAAGAAAAGTTGATTTAAGTTTTGTAGCTTTTGAAACAATTGAAGATGAATTTATAGAATTTTATAAAGAGACGATGGAAATTTAAAATCGTCTTTTTCTTTACCCTTTCCTTATTTCTGTGCTAAAATTTAAGTATATATTTTTAAGGGGGACTCTTATATGGAACATGTTACATTTGATGAATTTTTTGATTTTGTAAAGAATGAAGATGCCAATTGGTATATTCCTGGCCTAAAAGAATATTTTGAAGGTTTAAATCAAGATGAAATTTATATACAAGACAATTTTTTGGGAAAACTTGTTTTTCAATTTAATAAATTTGAAAATAATTTAAAGAAAGCTGTTTTTGATAAGTTTATCTGTTATAAAAAAATGATGGATGAAAAAGAAAAAAGTAAACTTAAAAACAGTGCTAATGAAATAGCCAATGTTGATTTAGAAAGTGCTTATTCTTACAATGAACTTTTTGACAATGTTTCTCATAACAAATTATTAGAAGATATTAATAAATATAATAATTGTGGGGATGTTGATTCTGATTTTGGAATAGAATTAAGATTTAATGAAATACATGAAGAAGAAACTTTTAACCAAGGTTCTTTAGATATTATAGGAAGTGTTTCATTTAACTCATATAAAAGTGGAAAAGTCTTTGATTTTCCATTTACAATGACCATTGGTTTAGATTCAGACTCTTATTTTGAAAAAGAGGGGGATATCTATAAGATATATAAATTTAGGGAGTTCTATGCTTTTTCTAAAACCTATGGTACAGAAGATACAATACATTATAGATATAGAAAAAATGATTTTCCATTAGAAAAATATGGTACATATGGTGTACATGTTGATAGTGATATTCCTTTTGCCAGTGATAAGTATTCAATTTATATGTTTAGAAATGACTATGCCCCATTTAAATATGCTTTCCAATATGACTGTCTAACTCATTTAGTTAAATCTGAACTTGGGAAAGAGCTTTTAGAAAATGGTTCTAAAGAAGATTTATTAAGAATTTTATACAATAGGATAGCTTATGCTGTTGATGAAAGCCTTATGCCAGAATATGATTAAAATGTTATCTTTAAAACAATTGAAAATGAATTTATAGAGAAACGATGAGATGAATCATCGTTTTTTTACTTTTACTTAACATTTCTTTTCGTAAAAATGATAGTTGATTATCTTAAAAATAAGTATGCTTTTTCTAAACTAAAGAAAGGGAAATGAAAAAAATGCCATCAACTTATGCACATTATCGATTTGGACAAGAAGTTTTAAAAGAACTACCAAACGATATCAAAAAAATAATTATAGAAAATAAAGAACTCTATGATATTGGACTACATGGTCCAGATCTCTTGTTTTATTATTTACCATTAAAAACCAATGAAATTAATTCAATAGGTTATAACATGCACGAAAAAACAGGAAAAGAAGTCTTTGATACTTTTAGAAAAATGATGACTTCTAAAAAACAAATCAATCATTACCTAGCTTATTATTATGGATTTATTTGTCATTTTGCCTTAGATGCAACGTGTCACGGTTATATTGAAAAAAGAATTCATGAAAGTGGAGTATTACATGGAGAAATAGAAGTTGAATTTGATCGTTTTTTAATGATTGAAGATGGATTAGATCCGATAAGACATAAACTTACCAATCATATTATTCCATCTATTGATTATGCAAGAATCATTGCTCCTTTTTTTAATGTAACAGCTCAACAAGTCGTTAAATCATTAGAAAGTATGAAATTCTATAATGATTTATTAATTGCACCCTCAAAATTAAAAAGAAAGTTTATTTATGCATTACTTCGTATTACAGGAAATTATCAGGAAATGCACGGTTTGCTTGTTAATTATGAGGCTAATCCTTTATGTAAAGATAGTACAGAAAAATTAAATCAATTCTATAAACAAGCCATCAAAAAAGCTGTTGAATTGATAAGTGAGTATGTGCAGCTTTCATCATTAGAAAAAACAAAAGATGATTTTTATCAATATACATTTAGTGGGAAAAAGGAGTAAAATATGAAATTTAAGATGACAACTGAAGAAAAAAACTGGGTGCTCTATGATGTAGGCAATTCAGCTTTTGTTTTATTAGTATCAACAATTATACCGATTTATTTTAATTATCTAGCTGAAAAAGCAGGCTTATCTTCGGTAGATTATTTAGCTTTTTGGGGTTATACGGCCTCGCTTGTGACAATTATTGTTGCTTTTTTAGGACCGGTATTAGGTACATTAGCTGATACAAAAGATTATAAAAAACCGCTTTTTACAATGATGTTACTTATTGGATGTATTGGTTGTTTTCTTCTAGGATTTATCAACTATTGGTTTGTCTTTTTAATTGTGTTTTTAATTGCTAAGATAGGTTTTTCAGGAAGTTTGATCTTTTATGATTCAATGTTGATTGATGTGACAACACCAAAGCGTGTCGATCATGTTTCTTCTCAAGGATATGCTTGGGGTTATATTGGTAGCTGTGTCCCTTTTGTAATTTGTCTTGGTTTAGTTTTAGGAGCAAGTAAAATAGGTCTTTCTATGGAAATGTCGATGATTATTTCATTTACAATCATTGCTTTATGGTGGTTTTGTTTAACACTACCACTTTTAAAAACATACAAACAAAAGTATTATGTAGAAAGACAACCCAAAGCGATTTCAAATAATTTTAAAAGATTAGGAACGACTTTAAAAAATATTAGAAAAGAAAAAAAGATTTTTTTATTCTTATTAGCGTTTTTCTTCTATATTGATGGGGTTTATACCATTATAGATATGGCAACAGCCTATGGAACAGCTTTAGGGTTTGAAAGTACAAGTTTATTACTAGCTCTTTTACTTACCCAAGTTGTCGCCTTTCCCTTCGCAATTTTATTTGGAAGACTTGCAACAAAATATAATACTTCAAAATTAATCGTTATTTGTATTTTAGCGTATTTAGGTATTTCTATTTTTGCTATCTTCCTTACAAAACAATGGCAATTTTGGGTGTTAGCTATTTTGGTAGGAATGTTTCAAGGAGGAATTCAATCGTTATCAAGATCTTATTTTACAAAAATCCTTCCTTTAGAAAAATCAGGAGAATACTTTGGTTTAATGGATGTTTGTGGAAAAGGAGCTTCGTTTTTAGGAACAACAGTTGTTGGTGTTTTATCACAAGCAACAGGTCAAATTAATCTTTCTCTAGGAGCTCTATCTGTTTTCTTTATGTTAGGAATTGTCTTTTTTAGAATGTCTGAAAAAAGAGAAGGTTAGTGAACTACAAGTTCAATGACAGCCTTCTTTTTTTATTTTAAAATAAGAGTGGTGATAGAAATGAAGAAAAAATTAATAAATCCTTTAAAAATAGGAAAGAATTTAAAAAGATGTGTTGATCAAATGGGGTATAAAGTAAAAGATATTCAAGAGTATTTATGTTTAGAATGTCCTCAACCAATTTATCGTTGGTTTAAAGGAAGTACATATCCTTCAATTCATCATTTATATGCATTAAGTTGTTTATTTGGGGTAAGTATGAATGAATTAATTGAAGAAGATGAAAGAAAAGAATGGGGTTATCGTATTTATCAAATGAAAGAGGGGAAAATGACATTAGAAAATCAAGAAATTTTGTAAGCATATTTCTTGCTTATTTTCTAGTATTCAAGTATGATATAGATACCCTATAGGGGTGGGAGGTGTAGTGATGAAAAAGAAATATGATGTCGTTGGGATGACATGTAGTGCTTGTTCAGCTCATGTAGATAAAGCAGTAAGAGGGTTGGATGGTGTTGATGATGTTAATGTCAATTTATTACAAAACTCAATGACTGTTGAATTTGATGAAAGCAAAATAAGTGAAAATCAAATTTTTGAGGCCGTAGATAAAGCAGGTTATAAAGCTCAAAATATTGGTGAAAAACAGGTTTCAAATGTTCAAGAAGATGAAAATGAACATAAAAAGAAGAATTTGATTTTATCATTTATTTTCTTGATTCCTTTATTTTATATCAGTATGGGACATATGATAAATTGGCCTTTACCAAGTATTCTCTTAGGTCATGAAAATATGATGATTTTTGTTTTAGTTCAATTATGTTTAGTTGTTCCTATTATGTTCATCAATAGAGGTTATTATATTCGAGGCTTTAAAACTTTATTCAATCGTAGTCCAAATATGGATTCTTTGATTGCCTTAGGGTCTTCAGCAGCTTTTATTTATAGTTTATATGCAACATTTATGATGGCTTATTATTTAGGTAGAATGGATATGGATATGACACATCATTATATGATGCAACTTTACTTTGAATCGGCAGGAATGATTTTAACGTTGATTTCTTTGGGTAAATATTTAGAATCACGTTCTAAACAAAAGACTTCAGAAGCGATTGAAAAATTGATGAAGCTGATACCTTCAACAGCTCTTGTCTTAAAAGAAGGAAAAGAAGTTGAAATAGCCATTGAAGATGTTCAAATTGGTGATGTTGTGATTGTTAAACCAGGTAACAATATTCCTTTGGATGGAAAAATCATTCAAGGACATGGTTCAATCAATGAAGCGATGATTACTGGAGAAAGCTTACCAGTTGATAAAACAGTTGGAGATCAAGTTATTGGTTCAACCAATAACCTGGATGGTTATATGCAAGTAGAAGTTAGCCATACTTCAAATGATACAACTCTTTCTAAAATCATTCGTTTAGTAGAAGAAGCAGGTGCTTCTAAAGCGCCAATTGCGAAACTTGCTGATAAAATCAGTGGTGTCTTTGTACCAACCGTTATTACAATTGCAATCATTACTTTCATTTTATGGTTGACCCTTGGAAATAAAGATTTCCACTTTGCCTTAAACTGTGCAATTTCAGTCCTTGTTATTTCTTGTCCATGTGCTTTAGGGCTTGCCACTCCTACAGCAATCATGGTTGGAACAGGGAAAGGGGCTAACTTAGGTATCTTAGTTAAATCAGCACAACATTTAGAAGAACTTTCTAAATGTGATACGATTGTTTTAGATAAGACGGGAACACTTACTGAAGGAAAGCCTCAAGTTACAGAAGTTTATCCAATTGGTGTAAGTGAAAATGATTTATTGAAATATGCGGGTTCGATTGAACAATATTCTAAACATCCACTTGCCAAGGCGATTCATAGTTATGTTTTAGAACAAGGAATATCTATTGATTCATTAGATCATTTTGAAATGAAACAAGGATTAGGACTTGTAGGTAATTTAAAGGGAGAAATTCTTTTATCAGGAAATAGACGTTTGATGGAAGAAAATGATGTTGATCTTTCTTCGATTGAAGATCTCTATAAAGAATTATCATCTAAAGGAAAGACACCTTTATTCTATAGCTATGCCGGTCAACTTATTGGTTTAATCGTTGTTTCAGATGTCTTGAAACAAACAAGTAAACATGCCATTGATTGTTTAAAAAATATGAACATGAATATCTATATGTTGACAGGAGACAATCAATTGACAGCCAATGCGATTGCTGATGAATTAGGTATTGAAGCTATTGGAGAAGTCTTACCGCAAGATAAAGAAAAACATGTAAGAGACTTACAAGAAAAAGGACATCGTGTCATCATGGTGGGTGATGGAATCAATGATGCACCCGCTCTTGTTAGAAGTGATGTTGGTATTGCAATGACTTCAGGTATTGATATTGCTATCGAATCTGCTGATATCGTTTTAATGAAAAATGATTTACAAGATGTTGTTGTGGCTTATGAACTTTCAAAAGCGACAATTAAAAATATTAAAGAAAACTTATTTTGGGCATTCTTCTATAATGTCATTGGTATTCCTGTTGCTGCAGGAGTATTCTATTCAATCTTTGGCTGGTTGTTAGATCCAATGTATGGGGCAGCAGCAATGTCATTAAGTTCTGTCTTTGTTGTATCGAATGCACTTAGATTAAGATTCTTTAAACCAAAACATCAAATTATTCAAATACGAGAAAATAGGAAAAAGGAAGAAAAGAAAATGAAAAAAGTATTAGTAGAAGGAATGATGTGTGAACATTGTAAAGCGCATGTAGAAAAAGCATTAAATGCTATTGATGGTATTCAAGCAACAGTTGATTTAGAAAAAAACTGTGCCTTTGTAGAAGGTGAAGCCGACGAAGCAACACTAAAACAAGCCGTTGAAGAAGCTGGATATACTTATAAAGGAATTGAATAAGTATGATGGCCGATAAAAAACAGATCACAAGACTTTTAAAAACGGCAAGAGGACAAATTGATGGTATCTTAAAAATGGTGGAAGAAGATCGCTATTGTATTGATATTTCACATCAAATCATGGCAAGTGAAGCGATTTTAAAAAGAGCCAACAAAGAAGTCTTAAAAGCTCATATGACACATTGTGTACATGATGCAGTCAATAGTAAAGATTGTGATCAAAAAATAGAAGAAATGATTAAAGTATTAGATAATTTATTGAAATAAGAAATCTTGAAAAAGGTTTCTTATTTTTTGTACAAAAAAGTATAATACCGGCTTATATAAGCCGGTATTGGTGATTTACAAAGTATATACTATAGATGAACAAAAAGAAAAGGTTATATATAAAAAAGAATTTTAAATGTAATAGAAATTGTATTGAATATTGTATTAATTGTATGTTTGGTAAAATCAATCAAGGATAAAAGAGAATCTTAAATAAAAGAATCATTCAAAATAACACAACTGTTTTGTTACCTTATAAATAGTGCTAGAAAATGTGAAAATATATCCATTGTTTGTATCGAATAGAAAAATAAAAGTGTATAATTAAACTAATAGTAGTTAGGAGGAAAAATTATGAGCAGATATGTATTAGGATTAGATATAGGAATTACTTCTGTAGGGTATGGTGTAATAGATATTGATAATAATTTATTTGTGGATTATGGTGTAAGGCTTTTCAAAGAAGGAACTGCTGCAGAAAATGAAACGCGAAGAACTAAAAGGGGTTCAAGACGTTTAAAAAGAAGAAAATCTAATCGTTTAAATGATATGAAAAATCTTTTAATGGAAAATGAATTATATTTTGAAGATTATCGAAATTATAATCCTTATGAGGTAAGGGTTAAAGGATTAAAAGAAAAGTTATTGCCTGAAGAACTATGTACAGCAATTATGCATATAACAAAATCAAGAGGAACAACTTTAGAAGCACTTGCTGATGAAAGTCAAGATGATGAAGGAACAAAAGCTACACTTTCAAAAAATGCTAAAGAATTAAATGATGGAAAATATATTTGTGAAGTTCAATTGGATAGATTAAATAAGGATCATAAAGTAAGAGGAACGGAAAATAATTTTAAAACAGAAGATTATGTCAAAGAACTCAAAGAAATATTAAAACACCAAGATTTAAATGAAAAATTGTGTGATCAAATTATTGAAATGGTTTCAAGGAGAAGACGTTATGATCAAGGCCCAGGTAGTGAAAAATCACCAACTCCTTATGGAAGTTATCGAATGGTGGATGGTGTTTTAAAACATGTTAATTTGATTGATGAAATGCGTGGAAGATGTAGTGTCTATCCAGATGAATTTAGAGCGCCTAAACAATCTTATACAGCAGAATTATTTAATTTGTTAAATGATTTAAATAATTTAACAATTAAAGGTGAGAAAATAACAGTTGAAGAAAAAGAAAAGGTTGTTGCATTTGTTAATGAAAAAGGAAATATTACAGTTAAACAATTACTTAAATTATTAGATGCTCAAGAAGATGAAGTTACAGGATTTAGAATTGATAAAAATGATAAACCATTAATTACAGAATTTAAGGGTTATAGTAAAGTTTTAAAAGTCTTTAAAAAATATAACCAACAAAAATTACTAGAAGATAAATTGATTGTTGATCAAGTTATTGACATATGTACAAAATCAAAAGGTATTGATGAAAGAAAAAAAGATATTAAAGAATTATATCCTCAATTTGATAATGAGTTAATTGAAGAATTAGCTTCAATTAAAGGTGTTTCTGCTTATCATTCATTATCTTTTAAAGCAATGCATATAATCAATAAAGAAATGCTTACAACAGAAATGAATCAAATACAAGTTCTTCATGAAATAGAAATGTTTGATAAAAATAGAAAATCATTAAAGGGTAAGAAAAATATTGAACCTGATGAAGAAGCTATTCTATCTCCAGTTGCTAAAAGAGCACATCGAGAAACATTTAAAGTCATTAATGCATTAAGAAAAAAATATGGGGAATTTGATAGTATTGTTATTGAAATGACAAGAGATAAAAATTCAAAGGAACAAGTAAAGAGAATAAATGATAGTCAAAAAAGATTTAAAAGCGAAAATGATCGAGTTGATGGAATTATTAAAAATTCAGGTATTGATCCAGAAAGAGTTAATGGAAAAACAAAAACGAAAATTCGTCTTTATTTACAACAAGATTGTAAGACAGCCTATACGCAACAAGATATTGATTTACATACATTGATTTTTGATGATAAAGCATATGAAATCGATCATATTATTCCAATATCTGTTTCATTGGATGATTCTCTTACTAATAAAGTATTAGCTTCTCGTTTAGAAAACCAACAAAAAGGTAATCTTACACCAATGATGGCTTATTTAAAGGGAAAATTTACGGGTGGTAATTTAGAAAAATATAAATTATTTGTAAGTAGTAATAAAAATTTTAATGGCAAAAAAAGAAATAATTTACTTACTGAACAAGATATTACAAAAGAAGATGTAGCAAGAAAGTTTATTAATCGTAATTTAGTAGATACAAGCTATGCTTGTCGTACAGTATTAAATACTTTGCAACGCTATTTTAAAGATAATGAAATAGATACAAAAATTCATACTATTAGAGGACAATCAACCAATATTTTTAGAAAACGAATAAATTTACAAAAAGATAGAGAGCAAGATTATTTTCATCATGCAATCGATGCATTGATTGTTGCTTCGTTAAAGAAAATGAATATTGTCAATTCATATTTAATGCATTACAACTATAGTGATTTATATGATGAGGAAACAGGGGAAGTATTTGATGTTTTACCTGATAAACAATTTATTGATCAAAGATATATTTCATTTATCTCTGATTTAAAAAATATTTATCAAGAATCGAATCAATATAACTTAGGTTATATTACCCAAGAACAAATGCATTATCCACTTATCAAGGTATCTCATAAAATAGATACAAAACCAAATAGGCAAATTGCGGATGAAACAATATATAGTACAAGAAATATTGAAGGACAAGATATGTTAGTTGAAAAAATTAAAAATATCTATGATCCTAAAGAAAAGAAAGCAATAGAACTTGTTAATAATATTGTTAATGATGATACTGATAAGTATATTATGAAACATAAAGATCCTCAAACTTTTGAAAAAATAAAAGAAGTGGTATTAAATCATTTTAATGATTATAAAGATTCAAAAGAATATTATGTAATTGACAAAAAAGGTAAGTATTCTTTAAAAGAAGAAAGTCCTTTAACATCATATTATAATGAAAATGGAGCTATTACTAAATATTCTAAGAAAAATAATGGACCAGCAATTACATCAATGAAATTTTACTCTGAAAAACTAGGAAATCATTTAGCAATTACAAGTAATTATAATACAAATAATAAAAAGGTAATTTTAAAACAAATAAGCCCATATCGAACAGACTTTTATGTATCTCCTGAAGGAAAATATAAATTTGTTACAATTAGATATAAAGATGTTTTCTATAAAGAAACAATTCATAAATTTGTCATAGATGAAAATTGGTATCATGAAGAAAAAACTAAAAAAGGAATCCAAGATGGTTGGAAATTTGTATGTTCAATGCATCGAGATGAACTGATTGGACTTATCAAACCTGAGGGTAAAAAGTTTGTTTATGATGCTTCAATTAATGGTGGTCAAACACAATATCATGATGGTAAACATTATGAAATCTTGAAGTTTACAGCGACGAATGATGAAAAAAAAGGAACTTTTGAAGTAAAACCTATAAATACGATTTGCAAAAAACAATTAATGCCATCTGTGGGACCTTTTATTAAAATTCAAAAATTTGCTACGGATGTTTTAGGAAATATGTATGAAGTTAAAGATAATAGATTGAAATTAGAGTTCGATTAGTCTATAATATAGGTGGTTGTATTCTAGCAAAAATTTATATGACCTAACAAAACAAGGGTTTATCCCGGACTCGGCTCTTCGGAGCTTTTTTCTTTTATAAAAATGAGTCATAGGATCATATATATTGAAAAATGTGAATGTTTGAAATTATATTTAGATAATATTAAAGTTATTTACAATGATAATGATATTCTACTACCAATTTCAGACATTCAAATATTAGTTATAGATAATTATAAATCAAGTTTAAGTATACCCTTAATTAATAAATTAACAGAAAATAATGTATGTACAGTTGTATGTGGAATAGATCATATTCCTAAAAGTTACATACTTCCAATGAATGGTCATTTTTCACAAAGTGGAAATATTAATAAACAAATAGAATGGGATAATAATAGAAAACAAATCATGCATCAAAAAATAGTAAGGGCTAAAATACATAATCAAGCAGAAATATTAAAAGTAAATAATAAAAGTCAAGATGTAATAAATAAACTATATCAATTTGAAAATGAGGTTCAAATTGATGATGTTACAAATAGAGAAGGTCTAGCTGCAAAAATGTATTTTAGAGAATTATTTGGCGATGATTTTATACGATTTGATGAAGATGTAATCAATGCTGGATTAAATTATGGATATAGTATCTTTAGATCATTAATATCTTCTATTATTGTAGCTAAAGGCTATTTACCTAATTTAGGTATTTTTCATCGAGGTAAACAAAATATGTTTAATTTAAGTGATGATGTAATAGAAGTATTTAGACCAATTGTAGATCATTATGTTTATAACAATATGATGGAAGATATTTTATTTAAACAAGAACATAGAGAAGCGTTAATACAACTTACAGCTAAAAAAATAGAAATCGATGGAAGAAAACAAACAGTTAATAATGCTATTTATGTTTATTTAGAAAGTATTTTAAAAGAATTAGAAACAAGTCAAGATGTCTATTTATTTCCTAAACCAATTTTATATGATTTATGAATTTATGAGATTGGTATTATTTTTTGACCTCCCCATGAAAACAAAAAAAGAAGTAAAAATATATACACATTTTAGAAAATATCTTATAAAAAATGGATATATGATGATGCAATTTTCTGTTTATTGTAAGATTTTTCCAAATAGAGAAGCTGCTGTTAAGCATGTAAATATATTAAAAAAGAATGTTCCTAAAGAAGGACAAATTAGATTGTTGTTGGTTACAGAAAAGCAATATTCTAAAATAGAAATTATTGTTGGTGGGGTCTCTAATCAAGAAAAAACGGTAAACGCGGATTCTTTTATAAAATTATGAATCTATTAACAGTAAAAAAAGGAAATAAAAGATATGACTTACAAATAAATAATATAAAATATTGTATAGGAAATGATTTTGAAGAAAAATATAATTTTGTAAATATTTTAAAAGAAGTATTTTTATTATCTAAAGAAAGTGAATATTCGATAAATAATAGTGGACAAGCACAAGCTTTATTAAATGATAAAGAAATTAAAGTAAAAGAAATAAATTTCTATCAAATAAGCCATCATTATTCGATTACAAATGATTTAAAGTTAACAGCACATTCTCTAATTGCTAGATATATAGAATTACTTATAGCACAAGATGATAACATAGACACAATCAATACAATAAATCTTCTATTAGAATCTTTTACAAATGAATTAGATAATGAATTAATATATCCAAAATTTATAACATATACACCTAAACAATTCTTAAAAATATTGTTACCAATATTTTTAAAAGAAGAAAATCAAGCAAATGAATATGATCTATCATATGATGAAATTATTCTATTTCAACTTAAAATGATAGATTATATATCTAAACATCAAACAACTAAAACAATTTGTCTTATAGAATTACCATATCTATCAAAAGAAATAAATGACTATCTCATAAATATGAAAAATTGCTTTATTGTTGTTATGTTTTATAAAACAAACAGTGTTTTAAATATAAAAGATACTTATATATTTGATGATTCAATAGTAGATTTAAATAATGATGAACAAATATATAATATCTATTTAAATAAAGGTGTATGCACACTACAGGAGGCAAAAGAAATGATAATAAATAATATAAAAGCTAAACTTGATATATCTATAACTCTATAAAATATTCAATATTTTATTATTTTTAAATATATGGTAACATGTATTTGAGGTTTTGTTACCATATGATTTTTTGCTAGAATAAAACAATAGCATTGATGATTTACTAACTACAGACGTTTTGTTACCATATGATTTTTTGCTAGAATAAAACGGAAGTGATGATCCACTGCTCCAATATTATGTTTTGTTACCATATGATTTTTTGCTAGAATAAAACTTGATGATGAAAAACAAACTTTAGAAGAATGTTTTGTTACCATATGATTTTTTGCTAGAATAAAACTAAATTGGTTTTTCTAAATCCTTTGGTAAAGTTTTGTTACCATATGATTTTTTGCTAGAATAAAACAATCATTAACAACGGATTTATGTTTACATGGTTTTGTTACCATATGATTTTTTGCTAGAATAAAACTACTGGGAAAGTGTTCCAAGTCGACTCATAGTTTTGTTACCATATGATTTTTTGCTAGAATAAAACAACTATAGCATTGTCAACATTATCAACATTGTTTTGTTACCATATGATTTTTTGCTAGAATAAAACAGACCATATCATTGATATCGACAGAATTTTGTTTTGTTACCATATGATTTTTTGCTAGAATAAAACTTATTAATAATTTGAATTGGATAATGCACAGTTTTGTTACCATATGATTTTTTGCTAGAATAAAACAATTAAAAATTTTTATATAACAAGAAAGTGGTTTTGTTACCATATGATTTTTTGCTAGAATAAAACGATTAGTGAAAGTTTGTAGCCCCGCGGATGGTTTTGTTACCATATGATTTTTTGCTAGAATAAAACTTTTAGTTCTTTATTTAGATTACAGGTTTTGTTTTGTTACCATATGATTTTTTGCTAGAATAAAACATGAGTAGAAATATAAGCGACAAAGCAAGAGTTTTGTTACCATATGATTTTTTGCTAGAATAAAACTTACTATTGCCATGCTATGGATATTTACAGGTTTTGTTACCATATGATTTTTTGCTAGAATAAAACTATCACTTATATAATTATCGGTATTTAGTTGTTTTGTTACCATATGATTTTTTGCTAGAATAAAACTGTTATTCTTAATGGCATCAATAAAACCTAGTTTTGTTACCATATGATTTTTTGCTAGAATAAAACTAAATGATAAATACAAAGATATTTATTATAGTTTTGTTACCATATGATTTTTTGCTAGAATAAAACTAACAAATTGGATTCTCATATACATCATCAGTTTTGTTACCATATGATTTTTTGCTAGAATAAAACGAATAGGATTTACCAATCCCTCGTCCTCCTGTTTTGTTACCATATGATTTTTTGCTAGAATAAAACAAGCAAAAATGAAACGACGTGGGCAGGCTTGTTTTGTTACCATATGATTTTTTGCTAGAATAAAACACTAGCGGATACATGGCTTAATTCGTTGGCGTTTTGTTACCATATGATTTTTTGCTAGAATAAAACACCAAGATTTAGGCTTTTTGATTAAACAATGTTTTGTTACCATATGATTTTTTGCTAGAATAAAACCCAGTAACACCTTTTAATTGCGATTTTAATGTTTTGTTACCATATGATTTTTTGCTAGAATAAAACCGTATACCAAAGATGAATGGCAAACTAACCGTTTTGTTACCATATGATTTTTTGCTAGAATAAAACCAGCACCATCTGCATTCTTGATATTTTCATGTTTTGTTACCATATGATTTTTTGCTAGAATAAAACTTATTAATAACTTGAATTGGATTATGCATAGTTTTGTTACCATATGATTTTTTGCTAGAATAAAACAAAAATCAATGGATCTTGGATTGTTTGAAGGTTTTGTTACCATATGATTTTTTGCTAGAATAAAACTTTAGTGTTAACTAATAAAGGGTCATTGCTGTTTTGTTACCATATGATTTTTTGCTAGAATAAAACAGCAAAACATTTATAGTTGTTGATGAAAGCGTTTTGTTACCATATGATTTTTTGCTAGAATAAAACATGAACATTGACGAGCTTAACTCGGTTGTAGTTTTGTTACCATATGATTTTTTGCTAGAATAAAACAAAAAAGAATAAGTTATTGTAATAAAATAAGTTTTGTTACCATATGATTTTTTGCTAGAATAAAACTCATTCATTTATTCTTCCTCCTTATGTTCAGTTTTGTTACCATATGATTTTTTGCTAGAATAAAACTTTAGTTGTCTAACATGTTAGAGTAATATTGTTTTGTTACCATATGATTTTTTGCTAGAATAAAACTCCTATGCTAATGAAAAAGATTTAGAAAGAGTTTTGTTACCATATGATTTTTTGCTAGAATAAAACGGAATCTGTATAGATACAATTGTTTACTGTGTTTTGTTACCATATGCGTTTTTTGATAGATTTAATTTAAATGCATAAAAAGAGATTTCTCAAGGATGCTATTTTGAAATCTCTTTTTGTTTATAAAAATATTTACATAAAATAAAAAACAACCCGAAGGCTGTTGTTTATTAAATGGCGTCCACGAAGGGATTCGAACCCCTGACCGCACGCTTAGAAGGCGTGTGCTCTATCCAGCTGAGCTACGTAGACATTACTTACTTTCAACTGCTCAACTAGAATAGCATATATTTTTTTAAAAAGCAATACTTTTTTAAAAATCATCTAAATTTTTGAATTCAACCTTTAAATCTTTACCTTCTACATAAATAACACAATAACTTCGATTACTTCCTCCACGAGGTAAAGTTGTAGATCCAGGATTAATAAGTGTATAACCATCAACTTCTTTATACATAGGAACATGCGTATGTCCTGAAAGTAGTACATCACAGTTTGCTTCTTGCAAAGTATAGATCATACTTGTTTCACGATCCATATATCCAAAACGATGCCCATGAGCAACTAAAAAGTTTAAATCTTCAACTTTAAATTTGATTTGATTTGGAAAATCACTATACCAATCATTGTTTCCTTTAACACATAACCAATCTTGCATCATATATGTTTCAGCTTCACTATCACCACAGTGAACATAATAATCTCCATCGGGTTCTAGTTCTTTTACACGATTAATCATTTGATGATAACCATGACTATCTGACATTACTACTATTTTTTTCATTTTCATCACCAAAAATATTATAACAAAACTTTACTAGATTTGTACAATATTATCGATTGATGTACTTACATTTTGATCTTCTTGAATAAGTTCATTATTAATATAGATATGGACTGAACTAACATCAGGAAGTGATAAAAATGATTTTTCAAGACGACTATAAAGAGTAGGGGGAATATTTTCGCTATTATCTAGAATACGTGATGATAAATAGATAGAAAGTAAGCCATCGTTTAATTGTGATTTTTTAGTTGTTTCTACTTTAGTATTATTTTCAAAATGATCTAATAATAAAGATACTTTTTGATCAATTGTTTGATTTGTGTTTTGAATACGTGTTGTTGTAGGAATATAATATGTTTTTCCAGCAATTTCTTTTTCGTTATAAACAAGGACGGAAGAGGTTTGATAAAGATCAAAAGTGGATGTTTCAAAGTTATTAATACCTAAATTAGGAGTGATACAACTTAATGGTATTGTTGTATTTTCAAATGAAGAAACAGCTTTACCATCTATTTTCATATTGATTTTAGAAATACCATCTTTACAAAATAAATAGCTAAGAGCTTCACAAATATCTAAAGCTTGTTGATTATTTGATACTTTAAAATTATTTGTAAAATCAAATGTAAGTTGATTACTTTCCATAATTAAAGCATTAAGTTCTAATTTCTTATTAAAAATAGGATAAAGTCCTAATTGGGTAAAATCTTTTGATTTCATTGTTTCAATAATCCCTCGAATATTATTTTCCTTATTATCCTTAACACCAATATCTACAGAAACAGGAATAAGCGTTTCATCTTGATCTTTAAAAATAACTGTTTGCATATTGGCTTTCTTTTTCACTGTTTTAACATCATCATTTTTAAAATAAACAAAGGTTGCAAAAGCACATAAAAAAATCATTGAAATATTTCTTAAATATTTTTTATACATGAAATCACCTCACTATTTAAAATATGAAAAGAGTGATAAAATAGTCTTAAAATTTGCCTTTTTTAAAGATTTATTTTATATTATAATAGCGAAAATGAAGGAGGGATAGTTGTGCCACTTACTGATGATGATTTTGTGAAGACTGGGAAACTAGAGGGTTATAGTGAAATGATTCAAAAATTACATGAAGAAGAACAAACACAACCCGAAATCACTTATGATTTACAATTAGATGATGATGAGGATGAAGAAGAAAAATGATAGAAGATTTAATTGAAACAGGTCAATATAAAGAAGCGTTGCAATATTTAAATGATATGGATAATGAACAAGTACGTTATCAAAGACTTGTTTGTTTATATGGATTGAAAGAGTTACAACAAGCTAAAAGAGAAGGTATGAAAGCAAAAGTTCTTGCTGGAGAAACTTATTATGATGTTGTTGCTATTTATGTATCGATTTTAAAAGATTTAGAAGAATTTGAAGAAGCTATTAATATTATTGTAGAGGAATTATCAATGCCTTATATTCCTTATCAATATGAAACAGTTTTTAATGCAGCTTATGATGAATTGTTATTAGCGAAACAAGAAGCATCTTTTGATGGGGTGACTCAAAAAGTTTTTAATGAAGAAGATATTGAAAATATTTTAACTAAAAAAGATACAAATGAAGATTTACTTTATATGGCTATTGAACAAATGGAAGGTATGAATATTCGTCGTATGATTGTTCCTATTCGTCAATTTATTAGAGATAATGATCAACCTGATTTTGCCAAAAGTTTATTAATAGAATTAATGATTGATCAAGAAATTGATGAAGATTTGGAAGTTGTCAAAAAAGGTGTGCACTACGACATTAACCCAAGTTATGCCCCAATGGTCTTGAATCAAGAATCTGGTGTTGAAATTTATAAATTGTTGATGGATGCTTTAGAAGATGATAATCCATCTTTACTTACGATGTGTGAACAATTTTTAAATTTTTATCTTTATTCAATCTATCCAAAATATATTGATGAACAAGATTATCGTAGTATTGCAGGAGCTATTCATTATCATTTAGCATCTCTACAATATATAGATATTGAATTAGAAGATATTGAATATTTATATAATTGCAATCAAGAGGATGTAAAAGATGTATTGGAAACAATACAATCAATCGAATATTAAAATTTATTAATATAGTTGAATTTAAAAAAAGGTTAGTATATAATGTCTTTTGATACGGAATAAGGAGAAATATATAATGAGAACAACTACAAAAAAATTAGAAAATGCTGTTACTCAAATTAAAGTAACATTTGATAAAAAAGAATGGGCAGAAGCTCAAGACGCTGCTTTAAAAAGATTAGCTACAAGAGTTAAATTAGATGGTTTCAGACCTGGTAAAGCTCCAGTTGCTATGATTAAAGCTAGACTTGGAAAACAAGCTATCTATGATGAAGCTACTGATCAAATCTTACAAAAAAGATATGCTGATATCATGAAAAAAGCTGAAGTTGCTCCAATTGCTCAACCAACATTAAATATTGATAGTGTTGATAATGATAACTTAAAAATTACAATTTTATGTCCTGTTAAACCTGAAGTTGAATTAGGTGAATACAAAGGATTAGAAGTTAAAAAAGGTAGAGTAACTGTTGCTAAAAAAGATATCGAAGCACAAGTTGAAAACTATCGTCATCAATTCGCTGAATTAACAACTAAAGAAAACGGTGAAGTTGCTAAAGGTGATACAGTAGTTATGGACTTTGAAGGATTCATCGATGGTGAAGCATTCGAAGGTGGAAAAGCTGAAAATCATTCATTAGAAATCGGTTCTGGACAATTCATTCCAGGTTTTGAAGATCAAATGATTGGTATGACTTGTGAAAATGAAAAAGATGTTGTTGTAACATTCCCAGAAGATTATCAAGCTACTGAATTAGCTGGTAAAGAAGCTACATTCAAAGTAACTGTTCATGAAATTAAAGAAAAAGTTTTACCTGAAGCTGATGATGAATTAGCTAAAGATGTTAACATCGAAGGTGTTGAAACTTTAGATCAATTAAAAGATCATATTAAAGCTCAATTAAAATCACAAAAAGAAAATGAAGTAGAAAATAAATTCTTCTCTGATTTAACTCAAGCTTTAATTGAATGTTGTAAAGTAGAAGATAGCGAAGCTTTATTAAATTCTGAATTAGATACAATGTTAAGAGAAGTTGAAATGAACTTGCAACAACAAGGTTTATCATTTGAATTATATGAACAATTCACTGGTAAAAACAAAGATGCTATCAAAGCTGATTTAACTGATCAAGCAAAAGACAGAGTTAAATTAAACTTAATCTTAGCTGCTATCGTTGAAGCTGAAAATATTGAAGTAACTGATGAAGAACGTAATAGCGAATTAGAAACAATCGCAAATACATATAATAGAGACTTAGAAGAAATCAAACAAATCTTCGCTCAAAATATGTACCAAATCGATGCTGATATTTTAAATAGAAAAGCGTTAGACGTTGTTAAAGAAAACTTAAAGAAATAGTTTAAAAGACGCGTAAGCGTCTTTTTAAAAAAGGAGGATTATTATGAGTGAAAGTACATTATTAACCCTTCCTGTTGTGTGCACAAGAGGAATGATTGTCTTTCCGGGTAACCGTTTATCATTAGATGTTGGTCGCCCCCTTAGTTTAAAAGCACTTGAACTTTCAAGTCGTGACTTTGATAACAATATCCTATTTGTATCACAAATCAATCCTATTGTTGATGATCCGAAATATGATGATGTTTATCATGTTGGAACTTTATGTAAAATTGAAAAGAAAATCCGTCGCGATAGTGCAGGGACAATCAAATTAACTGTTACTGGAGAAAAAAGAGTTGCTCTTCGAGATTTTAAAATTGAAGATGGTTCAATTTTTTCAACAGCTGAAGTTTTAGAAGATATTTATGGAGACACAAATGAAGAAGTTGCTTTAGTAAGAAAAACAACAGCTTATTTTGAACAAGCAAGACGTCATATGCCTCATATTCCAGCTGAAAGCTTAACATTGCTTTCAAATGGAACATCAGCTAGTTTACTTGCTGATACAATTGGTCAATATTTACCAATTGATTTAGATAGAAAACAAAAAATTCTTGAAGAACAAAGAATTAATGAAAGATTATTCTTAGTAGCAAGTTCTATTGAATCTGAAAAAATGATTAGTCAATTAGAAGATACAATCAATAGAAAAGTCAAAGAAAGTATTGATGAAAATCAAAAAGAATACTATCTAAGAGAAAAATTAAGAGCTATTAAAGATGAACTTGGTGATACTGTTGATAAAGGAGACGATGCTGATCAAATTCGTAAAGAATTAGCTGAAAATCCATATCCTCAATATATCAAGGATAAAATTGAAGAAGAATTACGTCGTTTTGAAGCTATGCCACCAGCATCTTCAGAAGCGAACGTTGTAAGAACTTATATTGATTGGGTGATGAAAACACCTTGGTATCAAGAAACTAAAGATGAAGAGGATATTTCTAAAATTGAAGCTATTTTAGAAGAAGATCATTTTGGCTTAGAAAAAGTAAAAGAAAGAATTGTTGAACACTTAGCAGTTAAACAAATGACACAATCTTTAAAAGCACCAATTATCTGTTTAGCAGGTCCACCAGGTGTGGGGAAAACAAGTATTGCTAAAAGTATTGCCCGTGCTTTAGATCGTAAATTTGTTAAAGCTTCTTTAGGTGGGGTAAGAGACGAAGCAGAAGTTCGTGGACATCGTCGTACTTATTTAGGATCAATGCCTGGACGTATCATTCAAGGAATGAAAAAAGCTGGTGTTGTAAATCCTGTCTTCTTATTAGATGAAATTGATAAGATGGCAAGTGATTATAAAGGAGATCCTACAAGTGCAATGCTTGAAGTTTTAGACCCTGAACAAAATTCTCAATTCTCTGATAACTATATCGAAGAACCATATGATTTATCTAAAGTTTTATTCGTTGCGACTGCTAATGATTTAGGAGGAATTCCTGGACCACTTAGAGATCGTCTTGAAATTATTGAAGTTTCAAGTTATACAGAACAAGAAAAATTAATGATTGTTAAAGAACATTTAATTAAAAAACAATTAGATGCGCATTCATTAAAACCTGAACAAATGATTATTTCTGATGATATCATCATGGAAATCATTCAACACTATACACGTGAAGCAGGTGTTCGTGAACTTGAAAGATATATTGCTAAATTATGTCGTAAAACTGTTTTAGCTATCTTAAAAGAAAAAGTTGAATCAGTTACAATTGATCAAGATAAACTTGTTGAATTCTTAGGAAAAGCACCATTTGATCATACTAAGAAACTTCCTCGTCCTCAAGTAGGTGTTGTTACTGGTATGGCATATACTCAATTTGGTGGAGATATTTTACCAATTGAAGTTAATCATTTTGATGGTACTGGTAAATTTATTATTACTGGTCAATTAGGTGATGTAATGAAAGAATCTGCTTCAATTGCATTAGATTATTTAAAAGCTAATAAAGAAAAATATGGCTTAGATGATAAAGCCTTTGAAAAACAAGATATTCATATTCATGTTCCAGAAGGAGCTATCAAAAAAGATGGTCCATCTGCAGGGGTAACTCTTACAACAGCTATCTATTCAGCGTTTACAAATAAACCTGTAAGAGATGATGTTGCGATGACTGGAGAAATCACTTTACGTGGAAATGTCTTACCAATTGGTGGATTAAAAGAAAAATCTATTTCAGCACATCGTTCTGGAATTAGAAAAATCATCATTCCTAAAGAAAATGAAAAGGATATCGAAGATATCCCAGAATCAGTAAGAAATGATTTAGAAATTGTTTTAGCTGATCATATCGATACAGTTTTAGAACATGCAATTGTTAAATAACGGAAACTTGAATTTCCGTTATTTTTTTTGTACAATAAAAAAGGTGAGAAAAATGGTAAAAATTAAAAAAGCAGAATATATATTATCAGCCGCATGGAAAAGCCAATGGCCTGAAGAAAGCTTTCCAGAAATGTGTTTAGCTGGACGATCAAATGTTGGAAAAAGTAGTTTTATTAATGCGATGTTATCTAGAAATGGTCTTGCAAAAGTATCAAGTACGCCAGGTAAAACAAGAACTTTGAATTTCTTTAATGTCAATGATGCACTTTATTTTGTCGATGTTCCTGGATATGGATATGCCAAAGTTGCTAATAATGTCACAAAACAATTTGGTAAAACGATGGATGAATATATTAGTGAAAGACAAACTTTAAGAGGTTTTATTTTACTTGTAGATTATCGTCATAATCCAACAAAAGATGATGTGATGATGTATGAGTTTGTTAAACATCATGGTGTACCTGTCATTGTCGTTGCGACTAAAGAAGATAAACTTAAACGTAATGATTTAAAGAAAAATGAAAAATTAATTAAAGATACATTGCATTTTGATCCAAGTGATACATTTATTCGTTTTTCAAGTTTAAAGAAAAAAGGAATTCAAGAAGCTTGGAATGCAATTTATGAATTGTGTGATTTAGATTTTGAGTAGGGAAACCTACTTTTTTTCATATCTGATGATTTATTGCATAGACTTTGTTAGGAGGATAACTATGCAAAAAATATTTTACGAAAAGGAAATTGATTTATTACATCAATTAAAGGAATTAGTTTCTTTAACGGTTGATGAATCTATCGACTATAAGATTGAAGATCATGGTGTTAGAGCGGTGGGGAGTCTTGCTATTAAAGGAGAATATATTAGTCAAGAAAAAAGACATTTTTTAGAAAATGTGGAATTAGATGTTTATGCGGATGATCAAAAGATTATAGATCATCAAGATTTTCATTTAAAGGTTGAAGATTTTCATTATGATATTATTGATGGTAATTTGAAAATTAAAATTGAAGTTGGAGTGTATGGGGTTGAAGAAGGTGAAAATCGTTATATTCAACTTGATGAAGATCCTATTGATGAAATTGAAAAATTATCAAGGGATGTTGAAACTCAAACGATAAATGAACAAGTCGTTGCTGAGGCATCCGAAGAAATTCAAGATGTTGAAAAGTTACAAGAAAAAATTTATGAAACGAAAGAAAAAGAAGAAAAGGTTGATGATGACGAGGATCTAGGTGTTTATTATTTATATGTCGTTTTACCAAATGATACGTATGCTTCAATAGCTAGACAATACCAGGTAGATGAAAAAATGATTAGAGACTATAATCAAGATCTAAATTTAGATGCAGGACAAATTCTTATTATTCCTTATGCTCCAAAAGATCATTCAAACAAAGTATAATTTAGACGTAATTGGACTGATTCAAATCAGTCCGCATGTCTATAAAGTGAAAACAGCTAATCATTTTTATTGTGTTAAGATTGTTGATGAAAAGAAACTAGAAGTTGCTTATCAACATCTTAATACCTTACATCTCCATCATTTTATTCATTTGATATTAAATAATGAACAACACTATTTTACACCTTTTCAAGATCAATATATCTATCTTATGCCTTATTTACAAGAAGATAATCATATAAAAAAAGGAATGAAAATAAAAACATATTATCAAATCCTAGCGTATTTACACAATCATTCTTTTTTTATGCAACATGAAGAAGATGCTTTTTTTAAAAAGCAGTATGATGATCTTTTTTCTTTGATTCAACAAAGAAAAAATGATTATGAAGAATTAATGAGAAAATTTGAATTTAGAAAATTTAAATCTCCAGCAGGTTGGATGCTTGTTTTAAATTATTATCGTATCGTTCATTATTTAAATCAAGCACATTATTATTTAAGTCAATATCAAGAAATAATGAAAGGTAAAAATGAAATTAGACTTTCTTTAACGTATAATCATTTTAATAAGGAACATATTTTTGTTAGTGATGAAACACTTATTTCAATTGATCGAATGAAAATTAATTATTGTATTTATGATTTGATAGATATTTTTCAAAATCATGATGAACTCTATGATAGTTTACCGTTATTAGAATATTATTTAAAAGAAGTAAAGCTTTTAAAAGAAGAAAAAATCTTAATGCAATGTATTTTATCAATTGTGCCACAAGTTCAATTAAATTTACAAGAAGAAGTCAATATTTATCAAATGTCAAAATTAATTTGTTATTTAGATGGTTTACAAGAAATATTCAAAAAGTTAATGATTGACGAGAAATAGTCTATTTGATAGAATAGAATTGCAATGATTTGGAGGAGTAGTTCTTCTTTGTTTGATAGAGAGTCCCGTTTGCTGGAAAGGGATAAATGAAAAGAGTGAAGGTAGCCAAGGAGCATGTTAGATGAAATGAAGTAGTTTAACACGTAGAACTGCGTTAAAGTTTTAAGGTGCTAAGTTTTATGCTTAGAACTAAGGTGGTATCGCGATATAAGTCGTCCTTAGAGGGATGGCTTTTTTATTTTAAGGAGGAAAAAGATGAATTATTTTACAGAGTATTGGTATGTATGGATTATTTTTGCTATCATGTGTGTGTTCTTGTTTAGTTTTTATGGTAAAAAATTTAAACAAGTAAAAGAAAAAAGAAAGCAATATGAAGAAAAATTAGCTCAAGAAAAAGATATGTTTTCTCATCTTACAAGTGATGTTTTTGATAAGATTGAACCAATTGATCTAACAAGAGCTGTTATTTTTCATATTAATGCGAAAGAAGATCGTCTATATGAAGATGATAACTATGATGGAAATATTATTCCTTATTTAACACATGAGGAATTATTGATTTATACAATGTACCAATTAGAATGTTCTTTAGAAGGGGGAAGAGGTTCAATCCATTCGTTTTTTATAACAGAACCTTATTGTAATTATCGACCTTATTATAAAGAAGCATTTGAAACAATGAAATGTTATGATATTGCTCATTTATTAGAAGAAGCTGAAAAATTAGCTATTTTAATTGAAAATGATCAAGAAGATGAAATTGATGAAACAAGTGAATACGCTACATACAATTTCTCTGATTTTACAAATGAATTTGTTTCTTTATTACGTTCTTCAGGAATTGGTGATAAATTAGGAGAATACATTAAAGAACATAAAGAAAGTTTTATTGAAAAGGATGATGAAAATGAAAAAAGAATTAGCGAGTAAATATGATCATAAAAGTGTTGAAAAAGGTAAATATCAACATTGGTTAGAAAAAGAATATTTTAAAGCAGGAGATGTTTCTAAAAAGCCTTATGCAATCGTTATTCCACCACCAAACGTTACAGGTAAACTTCATTTAGGACATGCTTGGGATACAACTTTACAAGATATGATTATTCGTTATAAAAGAATGCAAGGTTATGATGCTTTATGGCTTCCTGGTATGGACCATGCCGGAATTGCTACACAAGCTAAAGTAGAAGCAAGAATGAGAGAAGAAGGAATTTCTCGTTATGATTTAGGAAGAGAAGGTTTCTTAGAAAAAGCTTGGTCTTGGAAAGAAGAATATGCTTCTATTATTCGTGCTCAATGGGAAAAATTAGGTTTATCTTTAGATTATTCGAAAGAAAGATTTACTTTAGATGAAGGATTATCTCAAGCGGTTAAAGAAGTTTTCGTTCGTTTATATGAAAAAGGATATATTTATCAAGGTAAAAGAATTATTAACTGGGATCCTGTACAAAGAACAGCTTTAAGTAATATCGAAGTTATTCATAAAGAAATTGAAGGGGCAATGTATTATTTCAAATATAAAATTGTAGATAGTGACCAAGAATTAGTCATTGCGACAACACGTCCTGAAACAATGTTTGCCGATCAAGCTATCTTTGTTCACCCTGATGATGAAAGATATAAAGATTTAGTTGGTAAATATGCAATCAACCCAGCTAATGGTGAAAAATTACCAATTATGGCTGATAGTTATATCGATATGGATTTTGGAACTGCGGTAATGAAATGTACACCTGCTCATGATCCAAATGACTTTGCTTTAGCTAAAAAATACAACTTAGACATGCCTATTTGTATGAATGATGATGGAACAATGAATGAACTTTGTCATAAATATCAAGGTATGGATCGTTTTGAATGTCGTAAACAATTAGTTGCTGATTTTGAAGCGGCGGGTATTGTTGATCATATTGAAAAACATTTACATCAAGTAGGTCACTCAGAAAGATCAGGAGCTATTGTTGAACCTTATTTATCAAAACAATGGTTCGTTAAGATGAAACCATTGGCTGAAGCTGCTTTAGATAATCAAAAGAAAGATTCTAAAGTAAACTTTGTACCAGAAAGATTTGAAAAAACATTTACACAATGGATGGAAAATATCGAAGATTGGTGTATTTCACGTCAATTATGGTGGGGACATCAAGTACCAGCATGGTATCATAAAGAAACAGGTGAAGTTTATGTTGGAAAAACTGCACCAGAAGATACCGAAAACTGGACACAAGATGAAGATGTCTTAGATACTTGGTTCTCTAGTGCATTATGGCCATTTTCAACATTAGGTTGGCCTAATACAGAAGATCCTTTATTTAAAAGATACTTCCCAACAAATACTTTAGTTACAGGATATGATATTATTTTCTTCTGGGTAAGTCGTATGATTTTCCAATCATTAGAATTTACAGGTCAAAGACCATTTGAACATGTTTTGATTCATGGTTTAATTCGTGATGAACAAGGAAGAAAAATGTCTAAATCATTAGGTAATGGGGTTGACCCAATGGATGTTATCGATCAATACGGTGCTGATACATTAAGATTCTTCTTAACTACAAATTCAGCACCAGGTATGGATTTAAGATATATTCCTGAAAAACTAGAAGCATCATGGAATTTTATTAATAAAATTTGGAACTCAGCAAGATTCGTTTTAATGAATATTGATGGAGATTTAGAATATAAGGATTTAAAATTTGATCATTTAAATTTATGTGATAAATGGATTTTAAATCGTTTAAATAACGTAATTGAAGAAGTAGATGCCAACATGGATAAATTTGAATTCGTTAATGTTGGTAGCGAATTATATAAATTCATTTGGGATGATTTCTGTTCATGGTATATCGAACTTACAAAAGTTCATTTAAATAGTGATAATGAAGTTGAAAAACAAGCAAGTGCTCATACTCTTGTTTATGTATTAAATGCAATCGTTAGAATGTTACATCCATTCATGCCATTTGTAACTGAAGAAATTTATCAAGCAATTCCACATTTAGAAGAATCAATTTGTATTTCTAAATATCCAACAGTAAATCCTGATTTCAATGATGAAAACATCAACAAACAATTTACTTATTTAATGGATATTGTTAAAGGTGTTCGTGAAATTCGTGCAAACTATACAATTAAAAATGCAATCGAAGTGGAATACTCAATTGAAACAAAAGATGAAAACTTACAAGCTTTATTAGACCAATGTGTTCCTTACTTAAAGAAATTATGTAATGCAACTTGTGTTGGTTATAATCAAGAAGCTTCTAAAGATGTTGCGACAGCAATGATTCAAGGTGGTAATACATTGATCGTTGAACTTGGTGCTTATGTTGATAAAGAAGCAGAAAAACAAAAATTACAAGCTGAACTTCAAAAACTTGAAGGGGAAATTAAGCGTTGTACAAATATGTTAAGTAATGAAAAATTTGTATCAAAAGCACCTCAAGCAAAAGTTGATAGTGAACGTCAAAAATTAGAAGATTATACATCTAAATATAATGCTGTTAAAGAAAAATTAGCAGCTATGTAAAATCAAGTTTGAAAAAACTTGATTTTTTTTAATTTTTAAAAGAAAAATACTCAAAAAATGTCTATATAAATAGTGAGGAAGTTAGTGGGTGTCTGTTCCTTAAATAAAAAAAGGAGGAAATGAAAATGCAAGAATTACAATTAACAAATCAAATGGAAATTATTGGTGGAGGAGTAGGAACATGGATTGTCTGTGTTGTTGTGGGAGCAGCCGTTTATAAAATGTTATATTCTTCTAGCGGTCGTATTTCAATTCCAAGACTTGTTTCTATTGAATGGAGATAATAGATGAAGGTACTTTGGTACCTTCATATTCTTTATTAATTTTCATAGACTAGAAAGAGGTGAGTCTATGAAAAAGAAAGGAATGCTTATTTTTACTTTTTTGATGCTTTTATGTAATACACTAACTATGTATTATGTAAGTCAAGCGCTTAAGCAAGAAATCAATATCTATGTTGTCCAAGTAGGACGCTATAAAGAAAAAGCAAATGCTGAAAATACAATGAAACAAATAGAAGAATTAGGGTATAAGAGTTCTATGTATCAAGATCAAGAGTATGTTGTTATTACTGATATTTTTATAAAACAAAAAGAGGCACATCAACAAGCAAAAGAGATTGCTGAAAAAGGAAATACATGTGTGGTTAAAGAATATTTTATAGATAATCGTTATCAAAAGAAGATTGAAAAAAAAGAATATAATGCAATTTATCAATTTTTAAAAACAAATTGACAAGGAAGTCACTCTTTGATAATATGCTTTCAGGGGGTGAAAGCTTTGAACTTCAAAGTAAAAGAAATGTGTTATTGCGCACTTATGGCATGTATGATGGCAATATTTTCGCAAATTAAAATTGATTTACCGGGATATGTACCAATTACATTACAAACCTTTATGGTTTGTTTAATTGCATTGATTGCTCCTTGTAAAGTAGCAGTTAGTGCATGTGTTGTTTATTTGTTGATGGGAGCGATTGGTTTACCTGTTTTTGCTGGATTTCAAGGTGGTATGGGATCACTTTTAGGTTATAGTGGGGGATATATCTTTTCGTTTCCAATAATGGTCTATGTTATTTCAAAATTAAAAACAAGAGTTCCTATTGTTTTAGCATGTATTATTGGAAGTGTGATCTGCTATTTTATTGGAACACTGTGGTTTATGTTTGTGACGAAGATGAATTTAAGTGCTTCTTTAATGATGTGTGTTGTTCCTTTTATACCTGGAGATTTTATAAAAATAGTATTAGCCTATTGTTTAAGTAAAAAAATAAAAGTAAAGCTTTAAATGATGTTGAATTGTCCTCGCTTTGAAAGACCAAGAGAAAAAGCAATTTGTAATGGAATTGAAACTTTATCGAATCAAGAATTAATTGCGGTAATTTTAAGAACAGGAAATAAAGAAATGTCTGTTTTAAATTTGGCTTCTTTATTATTAGAAGAAATAGGAGGGTTCCAAGCTTTAAAAGATGTAGACTATTATCAATTAACGAAGATCAAAGGTATTAAACAAGCAAAAGCAATTGAATTAATGGCAAGTATAGAACTTGCGAAAAGAATGCAAAAAGAAAATACAAAAAGATTTGTTATTAAAGAACCTCAAGATGGTTATGAATATATTAAACATAAATTGATGTTTGAAAAACAGGAAAAAGTCATTTTACTTTGTTTAAATAGCCGTTTAGAAATCATTCAAGAGAAATTATTATTTATAGGAAGTGGAGATGCTTCTATGTTAGAAACAAAAGAGGTATTTCAACATACACTTAGATGTGGTGCTAATCGAATTATTTTGATACATAATCATCCAAGTGGAAATCCTGCACCATCTGTAGAAGATGAACTAATAACGCAAAAGATTAAAGAAATGGCGGATTGTTTAGAAATAGAGTTCATAGATCATCTAATTGTTGGTAAGCATTGTTTTTATAGTTTTGCTTCAAAAAAAATCTATCAAAATAAAGAAGATTGATTTTTTTTAGTGAACTCTATATAATGAATGATACTAGAGGTGATTATATGAACAATCGTAGAAAAAAAAGAAATAAAAGAATTATGATTGGTGTTTTTGTCGTTGTTATTTTAGTATCAGTTATTGGTTTTTTTGTAGGGAGAAAACAATCCCGTTTAGAAAAGACATTAAGTAATTCTATTTCTATGATTGAATACTATATTATTAAAAAACCTATTTCTTTTGTAAATGATATCTTTAATGAATATAATGATTTAAAGGATGTTTATGATGAAAATAGAATTTTAAAAGAAAAGTTAGATTCTTATGTCAATGTTGAATCTGAAAATGAAGTTTTACAATCAGAAATTAAAAAATTAAAGAAATTAACAGAAATGGATTATCTTCCAAATGATTATAAAACGAAGGCAGCTAGTGTACAAATACGTGATCAAACAAATTGGAATGATGAAATTACAATTGATGCTGGAAGTTTAAATAATGTTCAAGAAGGAATGGCAGTTTGTGATTCTAAAGGAATGATCGGTGTTGTTAGTCATGTAACGGAAATTAGTTCTACTGTTTCGTTACTTACAAGTGAAAATCCATCAAATCAAATTCCAGTAATGATTATTAATGGTGATCAAACGATTTATGGATTATTAAAAAATTATGATGTTAATAAGAAAGTTTTAAATATTACTTTACTTTCAGGAATTGATAAATTAGAAAAAAATGCGAAAGTTTATACTTCTGGTTTAGGTGGAGATGGAAAATGTCCTAAAGGAATTTATATTGGTAAAGCAAAAAAACTGGTAACTCAAAGTGATGGAACAACAATGACTTTAACTGTTAAAATGGCTGCGCAGTTTAAAGATTTATCTTATGTAAGTGTAGTAAAGAAGGTCAATGGCAATGAAGAATAAGCTTGTTAGATATTTAATTATCATGTTTATTTTCTTTGTTATCGACAGTATTTTACGTTTTTATTTACCATCTTCAATTTTGAAATTAAATTTGACAATTGTTCCTTATGTTGGTGTGATGATGTTTGATTTATTGACGAATACAATTGATGAAGATCATCGTTATATTTTTGCAGGAATTTGTGGAATTTATTTTAGTGTAATTTATGGAAATTCTATTTTTGTATATGTCTTATTGTTCTTTATGTATTCTTTTTTTGAAAAGCGTTATATGAAAAAAGCTGTTATGACTTATTTTGAGGCAATTGTCATCGTTGTTTTGACAATTTTTGTACAGGAGAGTGTGTTATATTCTTTAATGTGGATAACAAATACAACTCAATTAGTGATAACAACATTTCTAATTAAGAGACTACTACCAACATTACTATTCAATATTGTTATTTTTAATGGGGTGTATTTTATCCACGATAAATTAAAACTTGAAGGTGATATTGATGTATATTTTAGTTAAGAATCTTAATGGACGTTTGATTTTTATAATGGATAATGAAGTCGATTTTGAAGTTTTATTAAATGAATTAAAAGGTCTTTTGGTGCAATCTTTCTTTAAAAAGAAGGATTATTACCCAAAGGCCTTTTTTGATTTGAAGGGTCGAATTTTGGAAAATGATGAGATATTACAATTTTTTGGTGTTCTTGTAGAATGTAAAAGTCTCTTGTTTGGTGGTTTTATAGAAGAAAAAACGGAGGAGAAAAAAGAATTAAGAATGATCGATGCTTCTATACATGCGGGAGAAAAAATAGAAATTTATGAAGATACATTAATTACAGGTAAAATCAATCCAGGGGCCATTGTTCAAGTGTATGCTAAATTATATGTCATGCAAGGTGTTTTTGGGATTATAGAAGGCCAAAGTGAAGAAGCTTGTATTTCCAGTCAAAGATTTAAGAATGCAACAATTCGCTTTTTTGGAAAATCTATACACCATTTTACAACTTTCGAAATGTCACTTGTTTATTATAAAGATAATGATATCGTTGTAGAAAAGGGGGATTACATACATGTCTAGAATCATTACTGTGACATCTGGAAAAGGTGGTGTGGGTAAAAGTAGTATCAGTGTTAATTTAGCAATTGCTTTGGCACATCAAAACTTAAAAGTATGTTTGATTGATGGAGATTTTGGTTTAAAGAATTTAGATGTTATGATGGGATTGGAAAATAGAGTTGTTTATGATTTAAATGATGTGATTTCTGGTAAATGTGAAATTCATCAGGTTTTGGTCAAAGATAAAAGAGAACAAACGCTTTATTTATTACCAGCGTGTAAAACGTTGTCTTTTCAAAATTTAGATGCATCGATCATGGCGGCACTGATTGATTATTTAAAAAATGATTTTGATTTTATTATTGTAGATTCACCAGCAGGAATTGAACAAGGGTTTACTTATGCTTCATCAATTGCTGATGAAGCAATTATTGTTGTTAATCTTGATCTTGCAACATTAAGAGATAATGACCGAGTGATTGGCCTATTGCTTAAAAAGGGAATACAGGATTTAAAGTTGATTATTAATAAAGTGAATTTAGATGATATTGAAGATGGCAAATCATTAACGATCGATGATGCTTTAGATATTTTGTCCTTACCACTTTTAGGAATTGTTTATGAAGATCATGAAATGATTGAAGCTAATAATAAAGGACGCCCTGTTTATTTGTTGAAGGGTCATCTTTTACATGATTGTTTTGATAATATCGCACATCGTTTGTTAGGACATAAAAGAGCTTTTGCTAAATGTAAAAGGAGAGGTTTATTAAGTCGTATCTTTTTGGGATGATTTCATATGATGTAATAGGTGATTATATGTCAGATTTGGATGATGTAAGAAAACGCATTGAAAAAAGGAAAAGACCACTTAATGATCATAATTTCAAAAAGCTTTATAATGGGATGGTACGTTTGATGGTTATGATGATTGTTGTTTTAGGTTCATTGATTGTTTTGAAAAATCCAGAACTTGAACAAAAAATATTTAATCAAAAATATTTACAACAATTGATTACCTTTGTTTCACAAAGTGTTTTAGATTTTTTACCAGAAGATGTTAAAGTAAGTCAAGAATTACAATATACCTTGATCAAGGATGACTATTATAAAGGAACAGGAAATCAGGTTCTTGCAATGAATAACGGTAAAGTGATTGATGTAAAAAAACAACAAGTGACTATTTTAGATGAAAATGGTACGGAAATTACTTTTTCTAAGTTAAAAGATATTCAAGTAAAAAAATTTCAGAAAATAAAACAAGGGGATACAATTGCTTTGTATCAACAAAAGTTTAAAATGATATTTGAATATTTAGGAAAACAAATCACTTATCAAGAATATTTGGGGATGTAAAATGAAAATACATCCCCTTACTTATCTTTATTTACTCTTAGCCTTTATATCAGGTTCTTCTTATTATGTGGCTTTTTTATTTTTTTCTATTTTACATGAAATAGGTCATTATCTTGTGGCACTTTATTTTTCTTTTGAAATTGAAAAGATTATGATACTTCCTTTTGGGGCTTTTTTATCGTTAAAAGATTTAGGAAAACATTATGTTTATGAAGAAATAGGGATGCTTCTTTGTGGTCCATTTATTAATCTTATTTGTTTTATTTTTTTTCTTTTTATAAAAGAACCATTGTTAGCTAAAATCAATATTTATATTTTAATATTTAACTTACTTCCAGTTTATCCTTTGGATGGTTCAAAACTTTTATTATTATTTTTATCTTATTTCATAGATTATCAAAAAGCCATGCAAATACAAATAAAAGTTTCACTATTGTTTATTTGTATTTTATGGATTATTACGAAACAAATAGGGAGAAAAATTATTTTAGGATATTTATTTTATCAAGTTATTTTATATCTTAAAAATTATCGTTTGATTTATATGGAAACATTAATGAGTGATCATCTTAGTAAAAAAAGAGTGAAAATAAATAAACATCTTGAATATTTTCGACCTTATCAAAATATCTATCATTTTCATCAACGATTTTATGATTTTGACACAATAAAAATTTATTTGATAAAATCTAAGAAATCGCATTGACTTTAATTGGAATATTCAGTATAATGCACTTGTTGTAGACCTCTAGACTACAACCGCACATAAGAGGTATTAAATGCGTTTGCTGCCTTGGTTGGCGAGTCTTAGAAAAAAATTATAGGAGGTGCGGTATGTACGCAATTATCGAAACAGGTGGAAAACAATTAAAAGTTGAAGCTGGTGATGCAATTTTCGTAGAAAAATTAGAAGTTGAAGCAGGAGAAAAAGTTACTTTTGATAAAGTATTATTAGTTGGAGATGAAACTGTAACTATTGGTGCTCCTTACGTTGAAGGTGCTACTGTAGAAGCTACTGTAGAAAAACAAGGTAAAGAAAGAAAAGTAACTATTTATAAATATAACGCTAAAAAACATTACCACAAAAAACAAGGTCATAGACAACCTTATACAAAATTAATTGTTGATTCAATCAACGTTAAATAATGATTAAAGTTCAAATAAAAAGAAATAATAAATATATTACTCAAATTAAAATAAAAGGACATGCCCAGTTTGGTGAATATGGCAAAGATCTTGTGTGTGCTGGCGTAAGTGCTGTAGCTACAGGTATTTGCAATACTCTTGCTAAAAAGGGATTTCTAGAAGAAAAAAATTGTGCAATTATTTTAAAAAATGGTAATATAATGATAGATGTGTATGAAAATGATGAAATAATGCAAGTGATACTAGAGACTCTTGTGATTAGTTTGGAATCATTTACAGAAGACTATCATCAATATATCAAGATAACCTATGAGGAGGAATAACATCATGATGTTTAAATTAGATTTACAATTATTCGCTTCTAAAAAAGGGGTTGGATCAACTAAAAACGGTCGTGACTCAAAATCAAAAAGATTAGGAGCTAAATTATCAGACGGACAATTCGCTACTGCTGGTTCTATTATTTATAGACAAAGAGGTACTAAAATTCATCCAGGTACTAACGTAGGAAAAGGTGGAGATGACACTTTATTCGCTATGTGTGATGGAATTGTTAAATTCGAAAGAATGGGAAAAGATAGAAAAAAAGTATCAGTTTACCCAGCTGCATAATGAAATCCCTGAAAAGGGATTTTTTTTTGAAAGAGAGGTGGAAGTATGCAATTTATCGATAAAGCTAAAATATATATTGAAGCTGGTAAAGGTGGAGATGGAACGGTGGCTTTTAGACGTGAAGCACATGTTCCAAAAGGTGGACCTGCCGGTGGAGACGGTGGAAAAGGTGGAAGCATTATTTTTGAAGCAACAACATCTTTATCAACGTTATTAGATTTAAAATATAAACGTGTTTATAAGGCACGTCCTGGTGGTAATGGGATGGCTAAAAAAATGCATGGTGCAGATGCAAGTGATTTAGTAATCAAGGTACCAGTGGGGACAGTTATTACGAATGAAGAAACTGGAAAAATTATGGCTGATTTAACAGAAGACAGACAACGTGTCGTTCTTGCTAAAGGTGGTCGTGGTGGAAGAGGAAATGCGCGTTTTGCAACTTCTCGAAATCCTGCACCACAAATTTGCGAAAGAGGAGAACCGGGAGAAAAATTTGATGTTTGCTGTGAGCTTAAATTATTAGCAGATGTTGGACTTGTAGGGTTCCCTTCAGTAGGTAAATCAACATTCTTATCTGTTGTTTCACGTGCAAGACCAGAAATTGCTGATTACCATTTTACGACTATTGTTCCTAATTTAGGAGTCGTTCAAGCAAAAGATGGTCGTAACTTTGTTATGGCTGACCTTCCAGGATTAATTGAAGGGGCAAGTCAAGGTAAAGGACTTGGTCATCAATTTTTAAGACATATTGAAAGATGTCGTGTTATTGTTCATATTATTGATATGGGTGGTATTGAAGGACGTGATCCTTATGAAGATTATTGTACAATTAATGAAGAACTTGGACAATATCAATATCGTTTATTAGAAAGACCACAAATTGTCGTAGCTAATAAAATGGATGAAGAAAATGCTGAAGAAAATTTAAAAGCTTTCAAAGAAAAAGTAGGAGAAGATGTTAAAGTATTCCCTATTTCAGCAATTATTCATGAAGGTGTTGATCAAGTATTATATGCTGTTGCAGATGCTTTAGAAACTGCGCCTAAGTTTGATATGGAAGAAGTAGAAGAAAATACAGTTGTTTATAATTATGAAGAAGAAGAGGCACCATTTGTTGTTCACAATTTAGGTAATGGTCAATGGACAATTACTGGTAAGAAGATTGAACGTCTTGTATCCATGACTTCTCTAGTAAGTGATGATGCAATTAAACGTTTATCTATTAAAATGCGTAATATGGGAATTGATGAAGCTCTTAGAAACGCAGGATGTCAAGATGGAGATGTTGTTTCTATTCTTGATTTTGAATTCGAATTCTATGATTAATGAATCAGGCTTTATGCCTGATTTTTTATTTTCAGTTAATAGATACTATGATATAATTGAGACAAATTTGACACAAATTTGAGACGAAATGATTCGTTTTTTATAATATAATAGTAATAGGAGAAATGTATGTATAGCTATATTAAAGGTTTGATTGTTGATATTCAAAGTGATCATATTGTTTTAGAAAATAATGGGATTGGTTATTTAATTTATGTGAGCAATCCTTATGCTTTTTCTAAAGGAAAAGAAGTGGTTGTTTATCTTTATCAACAAGTAAAAGAAGATGGTATTTTATTGTATGGATTTAATTTAAAAGAAGAAAAAGATTTATTTTTAAAATTGATTTCAGTTAAAGGAATTGGTTGTAAAAGTGCTTGTACAATGCTAGCAAGTGGAGATGTTGAAGGAATTTGTGAAGCTATTGAAAGTGGCAATATGACTTATTTAAAGAAAATACCAGGTATTGGACCTAAAGCAGCAGGACAAATTATTCTTGATTTACAAGGAAAAGTAACTGCTACAAAACAAACTGTCGTTAATCAAGAATTGGAAGAAGCTATGGAAGTATTAATTGCATTAGGTTATAAACAAAGTGAAGTAGATAAAGTTGTTAAGAAATTGACAGATGAAAATTTAGATACAAATGGTTATGTCAAAAAAGCATTAAGTTTAATTGTTAAATAGGAGGGAAAACATGAACGAGGTTTTAGATCCTGAAATTGTAGAAGATGATGAAAGTTCGCTTCGTCCAAGTGATTTTGATGAATATATTGGACAAACAAATCTTAAAGAAAATTTAAAAGTGTTTGTAGGGGCTGCAAAGCTTCGTGATGAGTCGTTAGATCACGTTTTACTTTATGGACCACCAGGTTTAGGAAAAACAACTATGTCAATGATCATTGCTCATGAAATGGGAACTCATATTAAAATTACAACAGGTCCAAGTATTGAAAAAACAGGGGATCTAGTAGCTATTTTAACCGCTCTTGAACCAGGGGATGTTTTATTTATTGATGAAATTCATCGTTTAAATAAAGTGGTAGAAGAAATTTTATATCCAGCGATGGAAGATTTTTGTATTGATGTTGTCATCGGAAAAGAAGCATCTACAAGATCGGTAAGAATTGATTTACCACCTTTTACCCTTGTTGGGGCAACAACGAGAGCAGGTGATTTATCAGCACCATTAAGAGACCGTTTTGGTATTGTTTCAAAATTAGAATATTATAGTGAAGAAGAACTGACTCAAATTATTGATCGTACAAGTCGTGTGTATAATATTGTTATGGATGATGATGCTAAAAGGGAACTTGCAAGAAGAAGTCGTGGGACACCACGTATTGCAAATAGATTATTTAGAAGAGTTAGAGACTTTTCACAGTTTTATGGCGATGCAACAATTACAAGAGATAGAACAATTGAGGCATTAGAAAGATTAAAAGTAGACAATTTAGGATTAGATGATGTTGATCATAAGTATTTATTAGGAATCATTCATCGTTTTAAAGGAGGACCTGTAGGACTTGAAGCAATTGCTGCATCTATTGGGGAAGAACCTCAAACTTTAGAAGATGTCAATGAACCTTATTTATTACAAATTGGTTTGATTAAAAGAACGCCAAGAGGACGTATAGCAACAGCTGAGGCTTATCGTCATTTAAATATTGAACAAGATTATGAATAGTTTTGAAAAGATAGGACTTATTGTCCTATTTTTTATTTCTCTCATTTATAGTTATGTAAAGCCAACAGCTATTGTTGAAAATATTCAAACCAAACAAAATATTATCATTTATGTAGAAGGAGAGTTTGAACAAAAACTCTCCTTTAAAACAAAACCAACAATTAATGATGTTTTAACAAAACTGCAAATAGATAACCATTATCAATTTAATGAAAATTATCAACTTACAAATGAAAGTAAACTTTATTTACCTCATGGTCAAAATCTGATTTCATTAAATCATGCTTCACTTGATGATTTAATGACATTAAAAGGAATAGGAGAAAAAACAGCCATAAAGATCGATGAGTATCGACAAAAAACATCATTTCAAACAATTGAAGATTTAATGAATATTCAAGGAATTGGTGAAAAGACATATCTTCGATTAAGAGAGTATTTATGTTTATAAAAGGAAAAGGTTTTTATCTAGCACTTCCTTTATTGGTGGTTGTTTTAGCTAAAATGTTACATCCTATTTTATATGTATTTCTTATTTTTTATTTTATTTTTCTGTATTTAAAACATTTTAAAATACTATTGAGTGTAAGTTTACTGTTATCATTTCTCTTATTTCTCTTTTTTTATTTACCACAACCTTTAAATCAAAATGAAATTTCAGGAAAGGTCGTAAGTAAAGATGATCAAAGTATTGTTGTCAAGAGGGGGTATCATAAAGTAAAGGTTTATGGAGAATTTAAAAATATCTCGTTGTTTGATGATATTTCTTTGATAGGAAAACCTTATAACTTCCATCAAATACAAAATGATTATGCGTTTAATTATCAATATTATTTATATAGTTTAAATATTTTTGATACTTTACAACTTGAAAAAATAAAAAGTAATCAACATCAAGATCATCTATATCATTATTTAGAAAAAAGAATCAAGACATCTTCCAAAGTAAAAAGTCTGTTATCTTTATTTATTTTAGGAACAAAAGATGAACAAATGAAAGAATATTATCAAAAGTTAACGCAACTCTCGATTGTTCATTTATTTGCTCTTTCGGGTATGCATCTTACAATTTTACAGAAATGGTTGATGAATTTTTTAAAATTCTTTTTTTCAAAAAAAGGACAAAAATGTATATCTCTTATATTGATTGGGGTTTACATGTTTAGTATTCCTTATAATATTTCTTATTTAAGAGCGTATCTAATGCTTTTTTTACCAATGATTTTTGGTAAATGGTTAAATCAGTTGGATATTTTTTCTTTTTTAACAGTTGGTATGTTAATGTATAATCCTTATTTGATTTATAATTTATCTTTTATTTTTTCTTATTTGATTTATTTTTTTATTTTACTTTTACAAAACCAAAAAGCAGGGAAATATTATTTATTTTTAGGTTCAATTCCCATTATTATTTCTATTCAACATGTTTTACCGGTGTTTTCTTTTTTAATAGGTATTCTTCTAATGCCTTATATAGAAATGATTTATAAAAGTATGCTTTATTATTTATTACTTGGAAAATATGTTTTACCTTTTTTATCTTTAGAATATGAATTGTTATTAAAAATGATTGCTTTTATTTATGATTTTTCTTTTACATTGCCTTTTAGTCAACCGACTTTATTTTTTATAGGTGTTTATTATTATCTTTATTTAAAAGGAATTTATAAATTGAATGTCAATAGAAAAGTAACCCAAGAAGTATGTCTATTATTAAGTGTGTTACTTGCTTTTTATTTTTATCCTTATTACAACATGAAAGGACAAGTTGTGATGATTGATGTGGGCCAAGGGGATTGTTTTTTTATTCAACAGCCTTATGACAGAGGAAATGTATTGATTGATACTGGGGGATTACAAAAGAGTGATCTTGCGACTTCTCGGTTGATTCCTTATTTACAAAGTCAGGGCGTTTTTTATTTGGATACCGTTTTTATTTCACACGAAGACTATGATCATTGTGGAGCGTTAGCGTCTTTGAAAGAACATTTTAAAGTTAAAAAGGTTCTCTATGATTTTAAAAAAAAGAAAATTGGCGATTTAGTTTTTAAAAATTTAGCTTTAGATAAATATTATACAAATTCAAATGATCGCTCTTCTATTATTTACGTGACTATCAACCATTTAAATTATTTATTTACAGGTGATATTTCTAAAGAGGTGGAAAGTGATTTATATCAGACATATCATCATTTAGATGTCGACGTTTTAAAAGTGGCACATCATGGAAGCAGCAGTTCTTCAAGTGAAGATTTGTTTAAAATGATTGATCCTAAAGTAGCACTTATTTCTGTAGGAAAGAATAATCGTTATAGACATCCATCTTATTTAACATTAAAAAGATTAGAAGCATATGGGGTGAAAATTTATCGCAGTGATCTTCAGGGAATGGTTAAGATTGTTTATTATGGAGGTAAGAATTATATCATGACTTCAAGTGGTTTTTAGTTTATAATAGCTATGGTGATGATATGTTATATGTATTATATGGAACAGAGAGATTACTGATGGATCAACGTTTAGATAAGTTAAAAAAAGATCATCATTGTAATCAAGAACAGATGAATTATACAGTTTATGATGTTTCTAAAGAGGGAATGAAAGTTGTTTTAGAAGATGTAATGACACCTCCTTTTTTAAGTGATGAAAAAATGGTTGTTATTAAAAAAGCGGATTTTCTAACAACCAAAAAAATAAAAAAAGATAATCATGATATAGATTATTTTATGCAATGTTTACCTTATTTAGATAAAACAGTGCATCTTGTTATTTTTAATGATGAAAAGAATTTTGATGAAAGAAAAAAAGTTGTCAAGATGTTAAGAAAAGAAGCACAGTTTTATGAAATCAATCCTTTAAATTATTATAAAGTTTCTGATACAGCAAGACAGGCTGTTAAAAAAAGAAATTGTACTATTGATGATGATGCTTTAGAGTTACTTTTAAGTAGAAAAGGAACAAATTTAATGGATATTGCTAGTGAAGTAGAAAAGCTTTGTTTATATACACAGCATATTGATATTCATTGTGTTGAAGAACTTGTCAGTCGTCCCTTGGATGAAAATGTTTTTGATTTAACAACAGCTATTTTAAGTAAAGATAAACAAAAGATGATGTCTATTTATAAAGATTTAATGACAATTAATGAAGAACCAGTTAAATTGATTGTTTTGGTAGCTAATTCTATGCGGTTGATTTATCAAGTAAAATTATTAGATAGAAAAGGGTATACTGATCAAGAAATTGCTAAAATGTTGGCAGTTAATCCTTTTCGCTTAAAATATGTAAGAAAAGAAGGCCAATTTTTTCAAATAGATGAACTACTTAGATGTTTAAATGAATTATCTTTATTAGATGTTAAAATTAAGACGGGACAAATAGATAAAAAATTAGGCTTAGAATTATTTATGTTAAGAATATAGGAGAAATTATGGAATCATTAAGAGAAATATTTAAGATAGGATTTGGACCATCCTCTTCACATACAATGGGTCCGCAAAGAGCAGCTTCTAAAATAAAAGAACAATATCCAAATGCTTCACGTTTTGAAGTTGAATTATATGGGTCGCTTGCCTTAACTGGAAAAGGTCATTTAACAGATTATATTATTAAACAAACATTGGGCAAGCAAACGATTGTTCGTTTTAAAAGTGATCGTTTACCTTATCATCCAAATGGCATGAAATTTTATGTGTACCAAGATGAAAAAATTCTTGATACAATTACTGCTTATTCTGTAGGTGGAGGAACTGTTGAATATGAAGGAAGTAAGTTGCAACAAACAAAACAAATCTATCCTCATAAAAATCTTAAAGAAATTATTCAATATATTGAAGACAATGGTATTTCCTTCTATGATTATGTTTTAAATTATGAAGATGAACATTTTAAGGCCTACTTATTTGAAGTGTTAGATAGTATGTTTACCTGTGTACAAAATGGCTTACATCATGAAGGAGTGATTCCTGGAAGGTTACAACTAAAAAGAGTTGCTAAAAGTATGTATCAACAAGCCATCAATACACGAAGAGAAAGTGATCGAGAAAGATTACTTGTTTCAAGCTATGCTTATGCTGTTTCTGAGGAAAATGCTTGTGGTAATAAAATTGTTACTGCGCCAACATGTGGAGCAAGTGGAATTTTACCAGCTGTTTTATTTTATTGTTATAAACAATTAGAAATTCCCCGTAAAGAATTGATCAAAGCTTTAGCGGTTGCTGGTTTATTTGGAAATGTCATTAAACATAATGCGACAATTTCAGGGGCTGATGGCGGATGTCAAGCAGAAGTTGGCAGTGCTTGTGCAATGGCTGCAGCAGCCTATGGTTGGATTTTAGAACTTAATAATTCTTTAATTGAATATGCTGCAGAGATGGGGCTTGAACATAATTTAGGACTAACATGTGATCCGGTTGGTGGCTATGTTCAAATTCCTTGTATTGAAAGAAATGGTTTTGGTGCTTTACGTGCAATCGATGCAGCAAGTTATGCTAAACAATTAGGTTATTTAAGAAAGAATAAAGTTTCCTTTGATTCAATTGTGAATGTTATGAAAGAAACTGGAAAAGATTTAAATAGTGCTTATAAAGAAACTTCTTTAGGTGGGCTAGCAAAGGAATTTGGTTTAAAAGATGGAGACTAGAAGTTTATATGTACACATTCCTTTTTGTGAATCTATTTGTAGTTATTGTGATTTTTGCAAGGTCTATTATGATCAAAAACAAAGTGATCTCTATTTACAAAGATTAAATGAAGAATTATCACAAATAGAGCAACATCATTTAAAAACGATTTATATTGGAGGGGGAACCCCTAGTGCTTTAAATGATGAACAATTAGAAAAATTAATGTCAATGTTAAAACCCTATAGTTTAGAAGTGGAAGAATATTGTATGGAAGTTAATCCAGAGTCAATGGATTATTATAAGTTAAAGATTTTAAAAAAAGGTGGTATTAATCGTTTAAGTATTGGTGTACAAACGTTTCAAGATCATTTATTAAAAGAAATAGAGCGACATCATAATACAATCCAAGTAAAAAATATTATTAAATATGCTAAAGAAATAGGTTTTGATAATATCTCAATTGATTTGATGTATGGTTTACCAAAACAAACAAAAGAAGATATTCAAAAGGATATAGAAGTTTTAAAATCTTTAGATTTGCAACATGTTTCTTATTATTCTTTGATTTTAGAAGAAGGAACGATTTTAAAATATAAAAATTATCAACCTTTAGATGAAGAAAGCGAATATCAATTAACATTATTCATTGATCAAGAATTAGAAAAAATAGGTTTTGAAAAATATGAAATTTCTAATTATGCTAAACAAGGGTATCAATCGAAACATAATCTTATGTATTGGTACTATAATAATTATTATGGAATAGGATTAGGTGCTTGTAGCAAAATTGATGGACAAATTATAGAACATAGTCGATCACTTACTAAATATTTAAATGGTGATTTTAAAACAACAACAATTGATGAAACAAAAGAAGAAACAATGTTTAATCAAATAATGATGTCACTTCGTTTAAAAGAAGGGCTAGATTTAAATAAATTTAAAGAAAGATATCAAGAAGATGCCCGTATTCTATATAAAGAAGCGATTACTAGAAATATAGAAAAGGGTAGATTGATGATTGAAAATGATTATTTAAAAGCAACTCAAGAAGGTCAGTATGTTTTAAATGATATATTAATTGATTTTATGTAAAGTGGTATACGGATAATAAATGGTTTATAATAAAACAAAGAGGTGATGAACATGAAGGCAATACCAACAGGAGTATATGATTATCGAGAATTGAAACAAGAAAATTATTATTCTGTTGATAAAACATTAATGATCAAAGATTTTCTAGAAAGAAAAAGTAAAGTAACATTAGTGACTAGACCTAGAAGATTTGGTAAAACGATCAATATGTCGATGATGTCAGAATTCTTTGATATTACGAAAGATTCTAAAGAAATCTTTAAAAGTACGAAAATCATGGATACACCTTATGCAAGTGAGTTAAACCAATACCCAACGATCTTTATTTCTTTTGCAGATGCAAAAGAAAATAAAGAAACAATTGTTAAGTATATAAAAACACAATTACAAAATGAATATATACGATATCATTTTATATTTAATCAATTAAATGAATTAGAGCAAAATGATTATTTATATATTTTAGAGGGATTAAAGAATAAGAATAATGGTATTCTTAATGATGTGGATAATGCAATTGTATTTTTAATGCGTTGTTTAAAGAAATACTATGGAAAAGATGTTATGCTGTTTATTGATGAATATGATACACCTTTTATAGAAGCAAAAACTGGGAATTTTTATCAAGAACTCAAGGGAAGTCTAGCAACCTTACTTAGAAGTTCACTTAAGAATTCAGAAGATTTAAAATATGCCTTTATTACAGGAATACAAAGAGTAGCTAAAGAAAATATCTTCAGTGATTTAAATAATTTAGATGTCTATACTGTTTGTGACAGAGAATATAGCGAATACTTTGGTTTTGATAGTGATGAAACAAAAAAATTACTAGAATATTATGGATTAGAATTGAATAATGAAGTGAAAGAAATGTATGATGGCTATCATATAGGCAATCAGGATATTTATAATCCATGGTCAATTATGAATTACGCTAAAAGAAAGAAACTCATTTCTTATTGGGTCAATACCAGTGCCAACAGTATGATCAAGACAGCTTTGAAACAAGCAAACTACACATTTAAAAATCAATATGATAAACTCATTAAAGATGGTAAACTTGATACCTATGTTTCAATGCAGACAAGTTTCTTTGAAGAAGCAGATAATTCAACTTTATGGGGATTGTTTGTCAATGCAGGGTATCTTACAGTTACAAAAGAAATAGATCTTTTAAAAGGCAAATATCGTATAGAAATACCAAATAAAGAAGTGAAACAGGAATTTATAAAATTGACAGAATATCAGTTAGGATTAAGCAGTGGAACATTAGATACAGTAACTGAAAGTCTAACCAAAGAAGATCAAGAAACATTTTTAGAAAGCTATCAAGAAATCTTAATGGTACCAAGTTATCATGATTTACAGAAAGAAAACAGTTATCATATGATGATGCTAGGAATGTGTTTATGTTTAAATAAAGATTATGAAATCATTTCTAATAGAGAAGTAGGAAAAGGAAGAGATGATCTCATCTTAAAAGCCAAAGATGAAAAGAAAACATCATTCGTCTTAGAATTCAAATATCTAAAAGAAGATAAAAAAGATCTTGAAGAAAAACTTGAAAAACTTGCTGATGAAGCTATTCAACAAATCAAGGATAATAAATATGATTATGGATTAAAAGGAAAAGTCATCTATATAGGACTTGCACATCATGGTAAAGATGTAAGTATTAAATGGGTTGAAAGTTAAGGGCCTCTGTTAAGTAGACAGAGGTTCTTTATTTTACGATTTTTTTGATTTTTTAGCACCAAGTTATTGACAGTGCTAAAATAAAATGTATAATGTATTTAGCACAAGAGAAATAGGAGTGCTAAAGGTGGTGAACTTGATGTTAACAGCAAGACAAATGCTGATATTTAAATGTATAGTTGAAGAGTTTATTGAAAATGCTGAACCGGTTGGATCCAAGGCATTGATGGTAAAATATCAACTTCCTTATTCAAGTGCAACGATTCGTAATGAAATGAATTTTCTAGAAAATTATGGTTATCTAGAAAAAACACATATTTCTTCTGGAAGAGTACCTTCTAAAGAAGGCTATCGTTTCTATGTTCATAATTTAGGAAAAGTTGATTTGGATGAAGGAACAAAAAATCAAGTTGCTACAATTATTAATAAGCATCGTCGAAATTTAAATGAGATGGTGCATGAAAGTTGTAACATGTTGAGTGAATTAACTCATCTTACAAGTGTTGCATTAGGAAATGCTTCAGATGATATGTTGCAACGCATCTCTGTTGTTCCTTTGGATGATGGACGTGTAACAGCAATTATTATTACAAGTCAAGGTCATGTTGAAAATAAAGTTTTCCAATTTTCAAGTGATGTAGAAATGGAAGATTTATTAAGTTGTGTTAATGTAATGAATGAATTGTTGATAGGAACACCTATCAGTGAAGTAGCATTTCGTTTAGAACGAGATGTTCGACCAATTCTTACAACGCAAGTGAAGCAACATGAAGAATTATTTAATGCGTTTTTGGAAGCATTCGTTAAATTTGCTTCAAATAGTGTTTATTTTTCTGGAAAAGAAAATATTCTCTATCAACCAGAATTTAATGATGTGGATAAATTAAGAAGACTTGTAAGTGCTTTTGAAAATTCAAAAGTGTGGAAAACTCTACCATTATCGAGTGAGGATGGTATTCAAATCAATATTGGAAATGAAACACCTCTAGGAAAAATGAATGATGTTTCAGTAATCTCTGCTTCATTTAAAACAGGGGAAACATCAAAAGGTTCTATTTCGGTAATTGGTCCAACAAGAATGCCTTATGAAAAAGTAGTGGCATTAGTAGAGTATATATCTGAAAATATTGAAAAGGCTTGTTTAGAAGATAAACAAGATGAGAAATAGAGGTGAACAAATTGGCTGAGGAAACTAAAGTTGAAAAAGAAGTAACTGAAGAAGTTGAAGAAAACAAAGAAGCTGAGGCTGAAGTTGTTGAAGAGGAAAAAGTTGATCAAGAAGATCAAATTAAAATTCTTCAGGGTGAAGTTGATAAATGGAAAAATGATTATTATAAAGTGTTTGCGGATATGGAAAACATTAAAAGACGTATGCAAAATGAACATGCAAATAACTTAAAGTTCATGATGCAAGGTTTTATTGAACAAATGTTACCAATCGTTGATAACTTTGAAAGATCATTAGCAATTGAAAATCCAAGTGAAGAAGTGGCAAACTTCTTAAAAGGATATGAAATGATTTATAAACAAATCATGACATTATTAGAAAACCAAGGGGTTAAAGTGATTGAAGCTGAAGGTAAAGAATTTGATCCTAACTTCCATCAAGCAGTAATGACTGTAAGTGATGAAAACTTTAAGCCTGGTATGGTTGTTGAAGAGTTACAAAAAGGTTATATGTTAAAAGATCGCGTTATTCGTGCATCTTTAGTAAAAGTAAGTGAATAAAATAGGAGGATTTATATTATGGCAAAAATTATTGGTATTGACTTAGGAACTACAAACTCATGTGTAAGTGTGTTAGAAAACAATGAAGTAAAAGTAATTGCAAACCCAGAAGGAAATCGTACAACTCCTTCAGTTGTATCTTTCAAAAATGGTGAAATTATTGTTGGGGAAGCTGCAAAAAGACAAGCAGTAACAAACCCTGATACAGTAATGTCAGTTAAACGTTATATGGGTACTGATCATAAAGAAAACGTAAATGGTAAATCTTATACACCACAAGAAATTTCAGCAATGATCTTACAAAACTTAAAAGCAACTGCTGAAGCTTATTTAGGTGAAACAGTAACAAAAGCAGTTATCACTGTACCTGCATATTTCAATGATGCTCAAAGACAAGCAACAAAAGATGCTGGTAAAATCGCTGGTTTAGATGTTGAACGTATCATCAACGAACCAACTGCTGCAGCATTAGCATTCGGTCTTGATAAATTAGACCAAGAACAAAAAGTATTAGTTTATGACTTAGGTGGTGGTACTTTCGACGTATCTATCTTAGACTTAGCTGATGGTACATTTGAAGTATTAGCTACTGCTGGTAACAATAAATTAGGTGGGGATGATTTCGATAAGAAAATCATGGACTACATCGTAGATGAATTCAAAAAAGAAAACGGAATTGATTTATCTAACGATAAAATGGCAATGCAACGTATTAAAGAAGCTGCAGAAAAAGCTAAAAAAGACTTATCTGGTGTAATGCAAACTCAAATTTCATTACCATTCATCTCAGCTGGTGCTGCTGGACCATTACACTTAGAATTATCATTAACAAGAGCTAAATTTGATGAAATTACAAGAGACTTAGTTGTAGCTACTGAAGGACCAGTTAGACAAGCATTAAGTGATGCTGGAATGCAACCAAGTGAAATCGATCAAGTATTATTAGTTGGTGGATCTACTCGTATCCCTGCTGTTCAAGAATCTGTTAAACGTTTACTTGGAAAAGAACCTAACAAATCAGTAAACCCAGATGAAGTTGTATCTATGGGTGCTGCTATCCAAGGTGGAGTTATCGCTGGTGACGTTAAAGATGTCTTATTATTAGATGTTACACCACTTTCATTAGGTATCGAAACAATGGGTGGAGTTATGACAGTATTGATTGAAAGAAATACTACAATTCCAACTACTAAATCACAAGTATTCTCTACTGCTGCTGATAATCAACCAGCTGTTGATATCAACGTATTACAAGGTGAAAGATCAATGGCTAGAGATAATAAACAATTAGGTTTATTCAAATTAGATGGTATCGAACCAGCTCCAAGAGGAGTACCTCAAATCGAAGTTACTTTCTCAATTGACGTTAACGGTATCGTAAATGTTAAAGCTAAAGATTTAAAAACTCAAAAAGAACAATCAATCGTTATTCAAAACTCTACAGGATTATCTGATGAAGAAATCGATCGTATGGTAAAAGAAGCTGAAGCTAATAAAGCTGAAGATGAAAAGAAACGTAAAGATATCGAAACAAGAAATAAAGCTGAACAAATGATCAATGAAATTGATAAAGCTTTAGCTGAACAAGGTGATAAGATTGATGCTAATCAAAAACAACAAGCAGAACAATTAAAAACTGAATTAAAAACTGCTTTAGATAACAATGATATGGCTACTCTTGAAGCTAAAATGTCAGAATTAGAACAAATGGCTCAACAAATGGCATCATATGCTTATCAACAACAACAAGCAAACCCTAATGGTGGTGCTGGACAAACAACATCAAATAACAATGATGATAATGTTGTTGATGCTGATTTCGAAGAAAAGAACTAATTACTTAAAAAACCAAGGTTCTTCCTTGGTTTTTTAAAAGTATTATAGAAAGGATGATTTTATGGCAAGTAAAAGAGATTTTTATGAAGTCTTAGGGATTTCAAAAACAGCAAACGCTGATGAAATAAAACGTGCATACCGTAAAAAAGCAAAACAATATCATCCCGATATCTGTAAAGAACCTGATGCAGAAGAAAAATTTAAAGAAGTTCAAGAAGCTTACGAAGTTTTATCTGATGATAATAAAAGAGCGGCTTATGATCGTTATGGACATGCAGCCTTTGAACAAGGTGCAGGTGGTGCTGGAGCCGGTGGCTTTGGTGGATTTGGTTTTGAAGATGTCGATTTAGGAGATATTTTTGGATCATTCTTTGGTGGCGGGGGAAGTCGTCGTCAAAGACAAAATGGACCACGTCGTGGTGATGATCATTTAATGCGTCTAGAAATTGATTTCATGGATGCAATCAATGGTGTTAAAAAAGATATTAAAGTAACTTATGATGCAGAATGTCCTCATTGTCATGGTAGTGGTGCAAAAACACCAAACGATGTACAAACATGTTCGCATTGTAATGGTACAGGAACTGTTTCTAAACAACAACAATCTCCATTTGGTACATTTGTAACACAAACAACATGTCCACATTGTAATGGTACTGGTAAAGAAATTAAAGTTAAATGTCCTGACTGTCATGGTAAAGGATATATTACAAAAACAGTTACTGTTCAATTAGATATCCCTGCTGGTATCAATGATGGTCAACAATTACGTGTTGCTGGAAAAGGTGGAAGAGGATCTAATGGTGGATCTAATGGTGACTTATTTGTAGAAATCCGTGTAAGAAACAATACACACTTTATTCGTGAAGGACGTAATATTTATGTGACAATTCCTATTAGTTCAGTTGATGCAACTTTAGGATGTGAGGTAGATGTACCAACAGTACAAGGTGACGTGAAAGTTAAAATTCCTGCAGGAACACAATCTGGAACAACTTTAAGATTAAAAGGTAAAGGTGTTAAAGATTTAAGAGGAAATGGATACGGAGATCAAATGGTTAAGGTTGAAGTTAAAATTCCTACAAAACTTTCTAGTAAAGAAAAATCATTGTATGAACAATTACAAAAATTAAGTAAAAAAGAATCTATCTTTGAATCATTTAAGAAAGGATTTAAAAGATAAAATAAAAATGGTTTCATTTGATTGAAACCATTTTTTTGTTTATAGACAAAATAAAAAAAACAGTACAAAGTACTGTTTTCATCTATTATCCAGCTTTTCTTAATGTTCTTAACTCTTTAGCAGAAATTCTAACTTTTGTAGGTTTACCATCTACTAAAATAGTAGCTTTTTGTAAGTTAACATTCCATTTTCTTCTACTTGAGTTTAACGCATGAGAACGAGTGTTTCCTGATAATGGACCTCTACCACTGATTTGGCATTTTCTTGACATGTTCTTTCCCTCCTTTAGTAGTTGTTCTACGTACTGTGTTATATTAACATTATTTATAGTATAATGCAAACATTTTTTTACAAAAAAGCTTTTTTTATCAATATTTGTGATTATAAATACTTTATATAATGATAAAAATGAGTTAATTTGTATTTTTTTTTAATAATATGTGATATGATGGCTTGTGGTTGGAAAGATACTAAAAGAGTGATTATAATTTGTAAATATTATATTTTTAAGGTATAATTATGTTTGAACATGAAATCATTTTAAGGAGGATAACTTGATGATTGAAAAAAATACAAATTTAGGATCAGTAAATATTTCTTTAGATGTAGTTTCTACTGTAGCTGGTGGAGCTGCTACTGAATGTTATGGTGTAGTGGGTATGGCTAGCCAAAAGAAATTAAAGGATGGATTTTATGAATTATTAAAGAAGGAAAATTATTCTAAAGGAATTATTGCGAGTGATGGAGAAACTGGTTTAATTTTAGATTTATATATCATTTTAGGATATGGAATTAAAATTAATGAAATTTTAGTTGAAGTTCAAAAGAAAGTGAAATACGTTGTTGAATCAACATTAGATGTCAAAGTTGAGGCAGTTAATGTTTATGTTCAAGGACTTCGTAATATCGATTAGTGGAGGAAAAATATGCAAATACTTACAGGAAAGCTATTTAAAGAGATGGTTTTATGTGGTGCGAATACTCTTCATAATAATCATCCTGAAATAGATGCTTTAAACGTATTCCCTGTACCTGATGGGGATACTGGAACAAACATGTCTATGACTTTTAATGCTGGAGCAGCAGAAATCAAAGATATGGATAGTGACAATATTTATGATATTGCTAAAAAATTATCTAAAGGTTTATTAATGGGAGCACGTGGTAACTCAGGTGTTATCTTATCACAAATCTTTAGAGGATTTGCAATGGGATTAGAAGGTCATGAAAGCGTTGATGCTGTTGCTTTTGCCAATGCTTGGAAAAGTGGGGCAGAGGTTGCTTATAAAGCTGTTATGAGACCTGTTGAAGGAACTATTTTAACTGTTATTAGAGAAGCAAGTGAAAAGATCGTTGAATATACTCAACCAGGTATGGAAATTGAAGATGTTTTCTCTTATTTTGTAAAAGAAGCAGAAAATTCATTAGAAAGAACACCTGAATTACTTCCAGTATTAAAAGAAGTAGGTGTTGTTGATAGTGGTGGAGCAGGTTTATTATTAGTTTTAACTGGATTTATGGCTGCTTTATCAGGTGATCGTGTTGATTTTGTTGATATTAAATCAGAAGGTCAAGTCAATGCAGGAACTGAATTAGAATCTGGTGAAGAAGGATATGGATACTGTACAGAATTTATTGTTCGTCTTGAACCTTCATTAATTGATAAATTCTCAGAAAACCAATTAAAGAAAGAATTAGAAAGAATTCCAGGAAACAGTATTGTCGTTGTACAAGATGAAGATATCGTTAAAGTACACGTACATACATTAAAACCAGGTGAAGCTTTAAACTTAGCACAAAGATTTGGTGAATTTGTGAAGTTAAAAATTGAAAATATGCAAGAACAAGCAAATAACTTACAAAATGCTGCAGCAAATCAAGGAAGTATTGTAGGTGTTGATGATAGCAAACCTCAAAAACGTGAAGCTAAAGAAACAGCTATTATTTCTGTTTGTGCTGGACAAGGTGTAGAAGATGCATTCTTAGAATTACATTGTGATTATGTTGTAAGTGGTGGACAAACAATGAATCCATCTACTGAAGATATGGTTGCAGCTGTTAAAGAAGTAAACGCTAAAAATGTTATTATCTTACCAAATAACTCTAATATTGTAATGACTGCTCAACAAACAGCTACAATCTTAGAAGGAGAAGTCAATGTTATTGTTATTCCAACAAAAACAATTCCTCAAGGATTATCAGCATGTGTTATGTATAATCCAGAAGTTTCATTGGAAGATAATATTGCTGAAATGGAAGATGCAGTATCTCATGTTAAAACTGGACAAGTAACATTTGCGATTAAAGATACAAACATTGATGGTGTTGAAATTAAAGCTAATGATTATATGGCTTTAGTTGAAAAAGATATCGTTGCATGTAAACCAAATAAATTAGATGCTTTAAAAGTATGTTTAGAAAAACTAGTAGATGAAGATTCTGAATTAATTACTTTACTTGTTGGTGAAGATGTTGTTGATGAAGAAGTAGAAGAAATCGAAAGCTACATTGAAGATAACTTTGATGCAGAAGTAGATATTATCGAAGGAAAACAACCTGTTTATTCATTTATTATTGGTGTTGAATAAGTGTGTAGAAAAAACGTTGATAAATTCAACGTTTTTTTGCTAATTGAACTTTTATTTAACGTTTACGTATAGTCTTTGTGAATGTTTGAATCTTTTGGACAATTTAATTGTATTTTCTAAAGTAATTGTATAGTATTAAGAGCAAAAAAGTGACTGCATTTTATAGTCACTTTTTCATTTTGTGCCAGGCATGGCACTAATCCAGTTGGAGATAAACCAACAACAGGTATTTACCGCCAAGTGTAATGAACCACAAGTTGTTGTCAGTGATGGCAAGGATGGAGGAAGTGGTGTAGTGATTCTTTTGAGCGGACGAACAGAAACTTGATATAAGGCTAAATGGTGGATAAGACTGCATACCAAGTCGAAGGCCAAAAGGTAAACGTAAAACCAAGACAGTAAATCAAGATGTTGTAAAAGTTAGAGGATTAGTGAATTACCCCGGGAGGTCTTGTGAACAACGAATTCCAGTAAACTTTAAAAACAGTAATGGTACCGTTGGTCGAAAAAAGGTTTGTCACAAGAAGTCAGCTTAGGTCGTAGTAGGTAGGACACACAGTACTGAAGGATCTAATGTTTATATGATGTTTACTCATCATAAGCAATGTTTGAACAGTTCGAAATCGATAATGGTCTCATAATTGGAAATCGTAATTCCATGGAGATGAAGGTAGAGGGAATGGTTTCAAATATATTTACGAGTGAAGGGTGTAGTAAGTTTGAAGAGACTTCTTAATCAATCAATTTTAAAGAGTTGGAGCTCCAAAATGATTAAAAAGTCTCTTGAGGCTTATTTTTTTATCTTAAAGACCAAAATTGTATTTTGTAAAAAACAATTTCAAAACATGTCCATATTTTGTTTCGTCAGTACAGAGATTGTGTAAGGAACTTTAAAAAGGTGACACGAAATCAAAAAAGATGCAGTAAGGGGGCTATAAAAAGCCCTCTGAGCATTTCGTTTAGTGTAAGAATCTTTTTTTACTTCTTACACGAACCTTGAAAACGAAACAGCCTGCCCATAGTGATACCAGAACTGAATAGGCATTCAGCGTGTTATACAGTGCTATACTTTTGAACAGGAAATTAGAGACACTTATTACTTATCTGTTTTACAGGGAGTTGAAAAGTATTTGAAAAAGAAAAAAATTATTTCTACAAAGGTTAGATATGATGATCTGGGTATAAAAGAATCATTAGAAAATGTTGATGGTATTATCTGTATAGGTAAATTTGAAAGAGAGCATCTAGATTACTTCAATGAAATATCTAACAATATTATTTTGCTGGATATGGATAACGCAGACTTGTGTGTCGTTAGACTTTGATGATGCAATGTACAAGGTTGATCAATATTTTCATTCAAAAGGTCATAATAAAATTGGCTTTATAGGAAGAAATGAATACAATGAAATATCTTTACAAGCTACAACCAGAAAAAAAAGTTTTATTAAATATTGCGAATCTTTTGACATAGATTATGAAATTTTCCCAACTGAGCATGATATGACAGGGGATGCTGGATATTCTATTATGAACCATATTATTTCAGAGGGAAGAGTTCCATCTGCAATCTTTTGTATTAATGATCCGATTGCAATGGGAGCAATGCAAGCACTTCTCGATGCAGGAATTAAAGTGCCGGAAGATGTATCAATTATTGGATTTAATGATGTTGAAGCATGTAATTTTACAAGACCTACATTATCAACCGTTTATGCACCGTCTTTTGAAATGGGAGAAATAGGTGCATCTGTTCTTCATCATATGATTACAGGAGATGTTATACATTATCCTCGAAGAATTCAGTTACCATGTCAGTTGAAAATTAGAAACTCATGTAAGTAATAGGTACTAGAAAATTATTCTAGTATCTTTTTTTATTTCTAATTAGTAAATGTTTACTAAATTTAAGTAAAACTATTTTAAATAATTTACTAAATTATATTGTAAAGTTTACTAAAAAGGTTTATTATATTCATGAAAAGAGGAGAAGAAAATGAACCACGAAATCAACAGATTGTTAAACTATGGATTACAAAATGGAATGATTTATGAAGATGACATAGATTATTCAGCAAACTTATTAGTAGATTTACTTAAACTTGATACTTTTGAAAAAGAAGATATTGATGAAAAATTAGAAACAGCAAACGATATAATTGAAAATATTTTATCTTATGCTGTTAAAAAAGGACTTGTAGAAGATTCAGTAGTATTTAAAGATTTATTTGATACAAAATTAATGAACTGTATAATGCCACGTCCAAGTGAAGTTATTAATCAATTCAATAATCTAAAAGAAGTATCTAGCAAAAATGCTACAGATTACTTTTATGATTTATCGGTAGCTTCAAATTACATAAGAAAAAACAGAACCGATAAAAATATCAGATTTAAAAAATTCTATAAGTATGGTGATATAGAAATCACCATCAATCTATCGAAGCCAGAAAAAGACCCAAAAGCAATTGCTTTAGCAAAAAATCAAAAATCTAGCAATTATCCAAAATGTTTACTATGTAAAGAAAATGTAGGATTTGCTGGTAATGTAAATCATCCTGCTAGACAAAATCATAGAATTATTCCACTAAAATTAAATGGAGATAACTATTATTTTCAATATTCGCCATATGTTTATTACAATGAACATTGCATTATTTTTAATAAAGAACATAAACCAATGGTTGTAAATAAGGAAACTTTTGAACATCTGTTATCATTTGTTGAACAATTTCCACACTATTTACTAGGTTCAAATGCTGATTTACCAATTGTTGGTGGTTCGATTCTGTCACATGATCACTATCAAGGTGGAAATTATGAGTTTCCAATGGATGGTGCCAAAGTTTTTAAAACTATAACACATAGAGATATTCAAATCGATTTCTTACAATGGCCACTTTCAACTGTAAGACTAATCTCAAAGAACAAGGAACATATCATTCATTTATCTGAACATATTTTAAATAAATGGATTAATTACTCTAATGAAGATATTGATATTATTAGTCATACAGAAGGAACAAGACATAATACAATTACACCAATTGCCAGAAAAAAAGGTGATAATTATGAAATGAATTTAGTATTCAGAAATAATAGAACTACTGAAGAATATCCATTAGGTATTTTCCATCCACATCAAGAATTACATCATATTAAAAAGGAAAATATTGGTTTAATCGAAGTTATGGGATTGGCTGTTTTACCAGCAAGATTAAAAGATGAACTTACATTATTAGAAAAATGCTTAATTAATGAAACTGATATCAATGATTATGAATCATTAGAAAAGCATAAAGATTGGTTTGAAGAAATCAAAAATCAAGAATGGACAAAAGACAATGTCAAAGATCAATTACAATATGAATTAACAAAGGTGTTTGTAAGAGTGTTAGAAGATGCAGGTGTTTTCAAATTGGATGAAAAAGGTAAAAAATATTTTATAGAATTTATTGAAGAAGCAATTGAAGGAGAAGAATAATGAAAAGAGCAAGCCAAATTATTAATGATATCCAAAATAATAAAGCAGATAGTTTATTTTTAGATATCTATCAAGATGAGTCAATGATTGAATTTCAAAAGAAAAGATATGTAGATGCAATTGAACAATACATTAATCTATATAAAGATGAAGAAGTAGAAATCTTCAGCGTACCTGGAAGAAGTGAAGTATGTGGAAATCATACAGATCATCAACATGGTCAAGTTTTAGCAACAGCAATCAATTTAGACATTATTACAGTAGTATCAAAGGATGAAGAAAAAGTATTATTAAAAGATAAATACACTTCTAATCCGGTGTATATCAATGATTTAGATATGAAGGAAGAAGAAAAAGACACATCTGAAGGATTGATCAGAGGTATCTTATATAGATTTAAAGAATTAGGGTATAAAATTGGCGGATTTAAAGGATTCAGTACAAGTAATGTTTTAGCGGGTTCTGGTTTATCATCATCAGCAGCATATGAAGCAATGATTGGTGTTATTCTTTCTGGATTATATAATGATATGAAAGTCGATTCAGTTGAAATTGCTAAAATCGGTCAATATGCTGAAAATGTATATTTTGGTAAGCCATGTGGTTTAATGGATCAATGTGCTTGTGCAGTTGGGGGTTTAATCCATATTGATTTTAAAGATAATTCTAATCCAGTTGTGGAAAAAATTGATAATGATTTCTCTCAGTATGGATATAGCTTATGTATTGTAGATGTTCATGCATCACATGCTGATTTAACACCTGATTATGCAGCTATTCCATCTGAAATGAAAGAAGTTGCAGCTTATTTTGGTAAAAAATTCTTAAGAGAGGTTTCAGAAGAAGGATTCATTAAAGAAATTTCTAATATCAGACATAGCATTGGTGATAGAGCAGTAGCAAGAGCCTTACATTATTTTGAAGAAGATAAAAGAGTTGAAAAAATTACAAAAGCATTAAAAGATAATGATTTTGAAACATTCAAAGCTTGTATTAAATCTTCTGGAGACAGCTCTTTCAAATATTTACAAAACATTTATTCTAATAATGATATTAATAATCAAGCTGTCACAATTGCGTTAGGATTAAGTGAATTATTTTTAGAAGGTCATGGAGTATCAAGAGTTCATGGGGGTGGATTTGCTGGTACAATTCAAGCATTTGTTGAAAATAATTATGTTCAAGAATATAAAAAGAAAATTGAAGAAGCGTTTGGAAAACATTCATGTCATGTGTTAAAAATTAGAAAATATGGAGCAATGAAAGTAGAGGTAGGAGAATAATGAAAGTATTAGTAACAGGTGGTACAGGTTATATTGGAAGTCATATTTGTGTTGAATTAATTCAAGCTGGTCATGAAGTTATAGTGATCGATGATTTTTCAAATTCAAAATCAGAAGTATTAGGCTATATTAAAGATATTACTGGAAAAGAAGTAAAATTTTATGAATTCAATATTTTAGATGAAAGCAAAACTGAACAAGTATTTAAAGAAAATAAGATTGATTCTGTTATTCACTGTGCAGCTTTTAAAGCAGTAGGGGAATCAGTAAAAAAACCAATTGAGTATTATACAAATAATTTAACAACAACTTTAATTGTTGCTAAAATGATGAAAAAATACGGTGTCAATAATATTGTATTCTCATCAAGTGCAACAGTATATGGTGATCCTGAAGTTGTCCCACTTACAGAAGATTGTAAGTTAGGTGAAACAACTAATCCTTATGGAGCAACAAAGGCAATGATGGAAAGAATTTTAACAGATGTACAACATGCTTGTACTAGTATGTCAGTAACATTACTTAGATATTTTAATCCAATTGGAGCACATGAATCTGGATTACTTGGAGAAGATCCAAAAGGAATTCCTAATAATTTAATGCCATATATTATGAAAGTTGCAACAGGAGAATTACCATGCTTAGGTGTATTTGGTGATGATTATGATACACCTGATGGAACAGGCGTAAGAGATTATATTCATGTTGTAGATTTAGCTAAAGGGCATGTACTTGCTATTGAAAAATATTCAGAACCAGGAGTTCATATTTGTAATTTGGGTACTGGAGTTGGATACAGCGTATTGGATATAGTCAAGGCATTTGAAAGAGTAAATGGTGTAAAAATCAATTATGAAATCAAAGATAGACGTCCAGGAGATATTGCTACATGTTATGCTGATCCTTCAAGAGCAAAAAAAGAACTTGGTTGGGTTGCTACTAGAGGAATCGATGAAATGTGTAGAGATACATGGAATTTTGCAAAAAAACATATGAAATAATTTAAATAAAAAACAGATTGTAATTAGTCATAATATTGTGACTAATTACAATTTTTTTATAAAGATATGGTGATTTGTTATGAATGAAATTGTAAAGATGCCTAGGAGTTTCACATTTAATTATGTAAATATAAAATCATTTAATCTTTTATTTGTTGACTTTAATAGTATAATTTTGTTCTGATACTTCAAGACTGTCTAAATCGATATATTTATAGCCTTTGAGTATTTTTATGTAGTTTCCTTTTGAATTCTTTGAAATGTTACCTTTTTTGTCACATTTTTTATAGGCAAGTGCAATATTTTTTTGATTAATTGTTTTAAACAATAGATATCCATCTGCATCTTTATGAGATTGAAATTTTATAGGCGATTCTATCTTTGCATAAGTGTTTTCAAAAGAAAGTGCATTTTCTCCAAGTTCTCCAAAATTAAAAATAGAAAAAAAGGATATAAAAGTTGTAACGACAATAATGGTGAACATACAAAAAAATGGACTATCAGGAGATACAAAGTAAGCGCCAAATAAAATAGTGGATAAAAATATAAAACTCTAAGAACTACAATATAGAATGTGGAGACTCCATAAACTATATTGTAGTTT
>ERZ827037.305-NODE-305-length-66378-cov-8.381361_pt1 | contig 66378 bp, 98 predicted proteins | sample MGYA00519924_ERZ827037 | MGnify/ENA primary metagenome ERZ827037 (study PRJEB31778, sample SAMEA3449250) | human gut metagenome | biome: human gut; feature: human-associated habitat; material: faeces | place: United Kingdom | collected 2010/2012 ... | reverse complement strand
ATTCAACTGGAAGCTTGTGAAAGACTAAAATCCACTTTGTCATATCTAAAGTGGAATTTAACTTTTCACTTTAGAAAACAAATATTTTTAAATAAATAAATTGTCATTTATATTGTTTTTTGATAAAATCTATTATTGAAAGTCGGTGAAAATAAATGACAATTAATCAAGATAAAATAAGAAATTTTTCAATCATAGCGCATATTGATCATGGGAAAAGTACTTTAGCGGATCGTATTTTAGAAATGACCGGTGCGGTTTCAAATAGAGAGATGAAGGCTCAACTATTAGACAGCATGGAGTTAGAACGTGAAAGAGGCATTACAATCAAATTGAATGCTGTTCAACTTCAATACAAAGCAAAAGATGGAAATACCTATCTTTTACACCTTATTGATACTCCTGGCCATGTCGATTTTACTTATGAAGTATCTCGTTCATTAGCTGCATGTGAAGGAGCAGTGTTAGTTGTAGATGCAGCACAAGGTGTGGAAGCACAAACATTGGCAAATGTCTATTTGGCTTTAGATAATGATTTGGAAATTTTACCAGTTATAAATAAGGTAGATTTACCTAGTGCAAACCCTGAACATGTTATTCAAGAAATCGAAGATGTTATTGGATTGCCTGCAGACCATGCACCTCGTATCTCGGCTAAAAGTGGCTTAAACGTTGAAGATGTGTTAGAGATGATTGTTAAAGAGGTTCCTGCACCAAGTGGGAATATTAATCATCCTACTCAAGCACTTATTTTTGATTCATTTTATGATAGCTATAGAGGTGTTGTTGTATTCGTTAGAATTAAAGAAGGATCTATAAAGGTTGGAGATACAATTAAATTTATGGCTACAGGAGCTACTTACGAAGTAACTGAATTAGGTGTAAGAACTCCTGCGGAAGTTAAAAAAGATAAATTAGTTTGTGGGGAAGTTGGATGGATATCAGCTTCTATTAAATCTATTCAAAATGTTCATGTAGGGGATACAATAACAACTTTAGAAAATGAAAGTCATGAGCAATTGCCAGGGTATAGAAAGTTAAATCCTATGGTTTATTGTGGATTATATCCAGTTGATAATTCTAAGTATAAAAATTTACGAGAAGCATTGGAAAAAATACAACTTAGTGATTCGTCTCTTGTCTTTGAACCAGAAACATCACAAGCATTGGGATTTGGTTTTAGATGCGGTTTTTTAGGATTATTACACATGGATGTTATTCAAGAAAGATTAGAAAGAGAGTTTGATTTAGAACTTATTGCTACTGCACCATCTGTTATTTATAAAGTATTTTTAACAGATAAAACAATGGTTGAAATTGACAATCCTGCAATGATGCCATCTCCACAAGTAATAAATTATATTGAAGAACCTTATGTAAAAGCTTCAATTATGACTCCAAATGAGTATATTGGATCTATCATGGAACTATGTCAATCAAAACGAGGAGAATATGTTGATATAGATTATATTGATGAAACACGTCGTAATATTATTTATAATATTCCTTTATCAGAAATTGTTTATGATTTCTTTGATAAATTGAAATCTAGTACAAAGGGATACGCCTCATTTGATTATGAATTAATAGGATATCGAGAAAGTAAATTACAAAAAATGGATATTTTATTAAATGGTGATGTTGTAGATGCTTTATCATCTATTGTTCATAAAGATTTTGCTTATTCAAGAGGAAAAGTAATTTGTGAAAAATTAAAAGAAATTATTCCAAAACAAATGTTTGAAGTTCCTGTACAAGCAGCATTACAAGGTAAGATCATTGCAAGAACTACAATTAAGGCAATGCGTAAAAACGTCCTTGCTAAATGTTATGGTGGAGATATTTCTCGTAAAAAGAAACTTCTAGAAAAACAAAAGGAAGGTAAAAAGAGAATGAAGGCAGTAGGAAGTGTTGAAATTCCACAAGAAGCTTTCATGGCAATATTATCAGTTGATGATGAATAAATAGCAGCAATCGCTGCTATTTTAAATATTTTAAATAAATTTATATTATCGATTAATTCAAATTTACTAATAATCTAAAGTATAATATAATTGTTCAAGGAAGGAGGAAAAATATGCCAAAGTTTTTTAACAAAAAAACTGCTACTGTAAGATTTCATGGATTTAATGAAGAAAAGAAATATCAAAATAGTAAATCTGATATAATTGTATCTAAAAGATTAATTGAACTAATTGCTGTGACACTTGTTTTAATTTTTATTTTAATTATTAGATTGGCTTATGTACAATTAACTCAAGCTGATACATTAGAAGTTAAACTGGAAACTTATGGAAGTACAACATATACAAATGATGCACCGCGTGGAGAAATCTATGATCGTAATTATACAAAAATCATGGGTAATCAAAATGTTATTTGTGTTGATTATTATGCACCTAAGAAAATTACAAATAAAGAAATTACGTATATTGCAAAATTTTTAAGTGAAAAAATTACAATTGACTTTTCTAAAAATAACGTTAATAACATTACTGAAAGAAATATAAAAGATTATTTTATTATTGCACATGAAAAATTAGCAGAATCTTTGTTAAGTGACAAAGAGTTAAAAAAATTAAAAACAGAAAACCCTGATGATGCTGATTATTCTAAGGCAAAAACCAATTTGATTGTTTCTAAATTATCTATGGAATATATATATCAAAATATGACACAAGATGAAATAGAACAAACACGTTTTGAATATTTAATGAAACGATGTAAAACAGGTTCTGTAACTTTAGTAGAAGGGATTACAGTCGAAGAAGCTAGTGTTATAGGAGAAAATACAAATATTTTAAAAGGTATTCAAATAAGTAGTGGGTGGTCTCGTCAATCAATGGTGGATGGTCAACTTGGCGCGTTGGTTGGAAAATTAACAACTAAAAGACAAGGATTGCCTACGGAATTAAAAACAGAATTACTTGCAAAAGGGTATACTGGTAATTCACGAGTCGGTACAAGTGGTTTAGAAAAACAATATGAAGATATTTTAAAAGCATCAAATTCATCATATTCTGTTAAATATAATAGTAATGGTGATCCTATTATCACAAATAATGTTAATGGTGAAAAAGGAGATAACATTCGCTTATCTATTGATTTAGAGTTACAATCTTTTGCTGATGAACTTATTACTAATGAATTAACGACATGTAATAGCTTTAATACTTATTTCAATAAAATGTATTTTGTAATGATGAATCCTAATAATGGAGAAATTTTAGTTATGTCAGCTAAAGAAATTAACAAAGAAACTGGTGAGGTCAAAGATATTTCTACAGGTAACTTTTTAGAAGCGGTAGAAATTGGTTCTACTTCAAAAGCGGGTACATTATATACAGGATTTAAAGAAAATATCATTGTTCCTAATACTTATTTTGTAGATGAGCCGCTTTGGTTTAAAGGTTCTACAAAAGCAAAAAAATCATGGAAAACAATGGGAAATATTAATGAAATAGATGCGCTTGCTTGGTCATCAAATGTTTATATGTTTAGAATTGCTATGAAGTTAGCTGGTGTTGAATATGTACCTCATGGCGCTTTAAATGTTGATCTCAATCGTTTTGTCAAAACGCTCTCTACTATCAGAAGGGATTTTGGTGAATTAGGTTTAGGTGTTAAAACTGGATTGGATGTTCCAAATGAAAGTGACGGATATAAAGGAAGAGATACTGCCCCTGGGCATTTATTAGATGCATGTATCGGACAATATGACACATATACTCCAATTCAATTGGCACAATATACATGTACCCTTGCTAATATGGGTAAAAAAGTTCAACCTCATTTCCTTATTGAATCATTTAAAAGTGATGGAGAAGGAAATAGATACACAACTTATAAATTTAAAACAAATATTCAAGATGATGTTTCTTCACAGGCAGATGCATTTAAACAAATAAAAGCTGGAATGCGCGCATGTGTTACAAGAACAGATGGAACATCACATACGTATTGGTCAGAAAAGCCATATGCTGTTTATTGTAAGACAGGAACAGCTGAAAAATATGATGGTAATTCAAATGTTGACCACCCAAACCATCTACAAATTGGTTATATTTCAGCAACAGAAGATAGTAAACCATTAGTTGCATTTGCTAGTATTGCATTTAGAGAAGATCGTTCTTCATCGGGTGCTGATTCATCTGCACCAATTATTGCACATCAAGTTGTTGATAAATATGTAGAAAAATATGGTTTAAATTAAAAAAATGCTAGTATTTCATTAATTAATATGTTATTATATCTAAGAAAGTTTTAGTGATGCGGAGGTGTAATCATGAGAGATAATATCATTTTAAAATGTACAGAATGTGGAGAAGAAAATTATATCAACACTAAAAATAAAAGAAATCATCCAGATAGAATGGAAGTAAATAAATATTGCCCTAGATGCAATAAAAAAACTGTACACAAAGAAAAAAAATAAGCTTAGGCTTATTTTTTTATTGGAGAATATTTTATGGAAAGATTAATTATTAAAAAATTTGTACTTGGAATAATGTCAACAAATTGTTATTTGATAGAAAATAATAATCATTCGATTCTAATTGATCCAGGGGATAAGGCTGAGCTACTTATAAATTATTTAACACAAAATAATTTACAATTAACTGCTATCTTATTAACACATGGTCACTTTGATCATATTGGAGCTATAGATGAATTAATAGAAAAATATAATTGCCCTGTTTATATTCATCAAGATGATTATGAAATGATTTACAATGATCAATTAAATTTATCTAACTATTACAGTGAATTAAAAATTAAATCTAAAGTAACAGCTGTTGATAATAATATAGATATTGGTGACTTTCATTTTGAATTTTTACATTTGCCAGGACATACAATTGGTTCATGCTTTATCATCTTAAAAAATTACCATGTTATTTTTTCAGGAGATGTTTTGTTTAAAAATGGAATTGGTAGATTTGATTTTCCAACATCATCTTCAACAGACACAAGAAATAGTATAAAAAAAATCAAAGAAATAAAAGATGATTATGAAATATATCCTGGACACGGTGAATTGACAACTTTAATACAAGAAAAATTAAATAATCCATATCTTCAGTAGAATAACAATTTATTCTACTTTTTTTATAACATTTTTTTCTTTATCCAATTCAAGATAAAATGTGATATTGAGTTTATGTCGATCATTTTTTAATCTTGTTTCTATTAAAAAATAATCTCCCATATCATCAACAGTATACGAAATTGTGTAATTTTCAAGTTCTAAATAATTACTTAATAAAATACTATTTTGATTTTCGTATTTATAATTTGCAATAAGTATATTTTTAAGTAGTCTTATATCATTCGTTTGTTTCATAGATTGAAAACCTTGACTATTTAGAATTGTCAAATGACATAATGAAAATATATTAAGAGAAAGCATGAGCAATAAAATAAGGGTGATTTGTAGAACATTTCCGTTATTCTTCTTTTTTTTCATAATCACTACCTACAATAAATTGATATTCTTTATTATTACTCATTAAATTTATTTTGATAAATCCATTCGTATTTTCAAAATATACAGAATCAATGCCATGATATAAAATATGATGTCCAGGTGTAATAACGAGTCGTTTATTTTGTAGTATTATTTTATGAGAATCATCATTTTCATCGAGAAAACTTAAACTATCACCATATTCTATATTTTTAGCCGTTATAAGTTCATTACTAAGTGAAAATATTGCATTTTCTAGCGATGTATCGATATATTTTGATTGATTAGAAATTTTTAAAACTTTCACTAGTAATGAACAGTTTAAAACAATAAGTAATGTGATAGATAAACTCAATAATACTTCTACTAATGTAAAGCCTTTTTTAGACATGTCTCTACTCCTTCATCTACATTAAGTGTATATTCTATTTGTTGTTTCTTTGACTGATAAGTTTCGTATTCTTGATTGACTTTGATGTTTGTTTTTGAATTTGTTACATATAAAGACACTAATAGAATAATAACAGTAGTAAAGATACTAAAAGCAAAAAGACTTTCAATCAAAGTAAAACCTTTTTTATTTAAACTCATAATCACCCACTCCAAGATGAAAAATAAGGGTATATTTCTTTTTGGGTGCAATGAGATCAATATGATTTGCTTGATTTATATTGCCATCTTTATTGAAATATATTTCTTTAATATTATTGAAAAAATAATTATTAGGTAAAACTACACTGTATTTTTTTTGATGATCAATAAAAGATATTTCTTGTTTTGATACAATTAAACTAACTTTTTCATGACTAATTATTGCCTTACTTTTAGCCTGATTAATAATCATTCCTATTTGTTTTTTTACACATTCATCCGTTATATAAATTGTTTTTGTATTCATAAAAGGGAATGAAAGTACTGACAATGTTAATATAATAGATATTACTAACAACATTTCAATCAAAGTAAATCCTTTATTTTGAAACATAGGCTTCACCATCACTTATTCTTATGGCAAGTCCTGAAGGACAAACAGCTTGTTTTTCCTTTAAATAAGGATGGCTGCCAGAAGTTAATTGAGACATACTAGTTGGTAATTCTCCATGCTCGATTTCGTATCAGGCACGTTAAAACATACTTTTTTATATAATTTTATATTGTAATAGAAAAACGTGGAGAAATTGCTCTCCACATATACATTTTATTTTATATTTCTTTATACCTTTTTATACTTCTTTATTTTAAAGTTGCGGAATAATTGCGTAATCAGCTATTACTGCGGAATGTATTTTTGATTTTTTTCTCTGAAAAGAAATCAGTGGTCTTACAACTTATGAGAAAGAGTTTCTTAAAAGATGTGAGTATATCGCAATGTTCGAAGTAAATGAAAAGGAGGTGTAACTTATGAAGCTTTCGGAAAGAGGATTGGTCACAATCATTATTATCGGTTGTTTTATTGCTAACTGTTTAGCAATCATAGTCAGGAGTATATAAAAAAGGTGCCTATTTCTAGGCACTCAATATAGCAAGTAAATTCTAAGTCATTAAAGGAGAAAATGCAATATGAAAGTCAAAAAAAGAACATATTTTCTTATTTCAATATTAGTGATGTTTTGTATCATCGCTCCAATCTGTTATTACCAAAACAAGTTGGATGCTTATGAAACAAAAATTCAACAACAAAAGGGAAAGATTTCTCTTTTGGAAGATTATTACAGTGATGCTTTATCTGATAAGAATCGCTTTGAAGATTTATATGACAGTGTTCAAGAGGATAACAAGTATCTCATAGCTCAATTAGAAGAGCTTCAAAAATGAAGAGCTCTTGGCCAATTTACTGTTACTTACTATTGGCCCGGAGAAGATATTTACGGTCGTTTAACTTCTACAGGTGCTATTGCTGAAGAGGGAAGAACTATTGCGGTAGATCCTTCAATCATTCCATATGGTTCTATAGTCTTGATTAATGGCAATGAATATGTAGCTCAAGACTGTGGAGGAGCTATCAAAGGAAACAAGATAGATATCTTTGTTGACAATCCGAAAATGCAAAAGTACACAGTAGAAATCTATATTAAAAGAGAGGAATAGAATATGACAAAAAAAGATTTAGAAGACATCATCCAAACCGCAAAAGCTGCAGGTGCAGATGTCAAGATTGTTCAAATTGGTTCAACTGAAAAGGAAACAGGAACAGATGAAAGACCAGCAGTACCATTACTTAAATTAGAATTAAGCATCAAGAAAGATGGAGATGCACTTTCGGTATTAGCTGATGCTGATTGGAACATCTTAGGAAGTCTTTTCTTAGAAATGGCTCCAATCAATATTGACATTGAAAAGGTCAAAGAAATGTTTACACCGGCTAAAAATGCTTTCATGCATTGCAGTAATGAATTGGATAACTATATCCAAGAACAATTTAAAGGAGCTTTAGAGGATGAAAAAGAAAGAATTAGAAGAAAGAGTTGCTGATTTAGAGAGTTCAATCATTTGCATGGAATGTAAGGATCATCTAGACAGTGATGATTATCTTCAACTTGGTTATCTCAATCAGGAATTAGCACAATGCAAAAAGGATCTAGAAAATGGAAACTACGAACTATGAGGAGTTTTTTCCTAATTGTAATGTCGATTATGTAAAAGATGAAAAACATTGGCATCAATTAAGAGGTAAAGGAATCGGTGGTTCTGATGCAGGAATTGTAATGAACGTCAATAATTACAAGACTCCCTATGAATTGTGGGAGGAAAAGACAGGTGCTAAAAAGCCTGTATTTCAAACGAGTGAAGCAATCGAAAAAGGGAATGCATTGGAACCCATCCTCATTGAATTGTTCGGTGTTCTTTATAAAAACAAGTTTGAATTGATTGATACGAAAGATATCAGTCTGTCAAACAAGAAATATCCATTTTTAAGAGCTAATTTAGATGGGGCAATGATTGAGATTGCAACCAAAGAAAAATGGGGGTTGGAAATCAAATCAACAACTATTCAAAATGGTGCAATGTTAAAAGAATGGGCCAATGATCACATTCCAATATGCTACTACTTCCAAGTTTTGCATTACATGATCACAACAGGTCTTAGACATTTTGTCCTATATGCCATTCTTGATATTCCTTGGGCAAATAACGGCGCAGGAAAACAAGAAACAAGAGTTGTTTATCTACACTATGATGATTTAGTGCTAGACGCTAAATATCTATTTAAAACGGAATTGTGGTATTGGAATTTAATTAAAACTAAAACACCACCCCCATTTTTAGAAAACAGAAACAAGGAATTAAAAGAAGTCAATTAAAAGGGAGAAAAAAGAAAATGAATGAGTTTCAAACAGGGCTACTCAATGAATTGGTAGCCGTAAAAATTACAACCAAAGAAGAATTTGAAAAAGTAATCAATTTCTTGTCAATCAACAATTGTTTTCTCGTGAACGGAGAACCAGTTGTAAAGCTAACATATCCAGGAGACAAAGCATTTGTCATTTTAAAACAAGATAATGCAATCTTCTGGCAACCAGCTAATCAAATTTTGGATGAACGCTATAGAGTTGTTAGCGTTATTGAATTTTTTAGACCTGCTGAAGAAGAAAAGGTCGTTGAAGCTAAGGCTGAAGTTATTGAAGAACATGTTGATATTGATGAAAAACATCTTTCGTTAGAAGTTCAAAAACGACCAGCAAATGAAGCAATTGTTTCAAATATTGATGAAATAGTCAAATTGATTCCAGCAATCGAAGCTAAAAAAGGCGTAGTCGTTGATGAAAAGAATTTCAAGGACTTTGTAAAAGCTAAAACTGGAATGGTTCCTTTATATCGTTCATATGCTAAAAAATTAGAAACTGAAAGAAAAGCAGTTAAAAAAGCATATATTGAACCTTATCAAGAATTTGAAGCAAAGGTAAATAAAATTGTTAAAGCTTTAAATGATACTGCAAGTGTTGTGGCTGAAAATGTGGATGTATTTGTTCAAAAGCAAAAAGAAGCTCTTAGAAAAGAACGTCAAGCAGCTATTGATCAACTAAAAGAAGTATTGATTTCTAGAAAGATGATTTCAAAGAAATATGCTGATCAGTTCGTTTTTGATGAAAAATGGCTTAACGCTTCAACATCCAAAAAGAAATTTGAAGAACAAGTTGAAGCACAATTCAATGCTTTAATGGAAAAAGAAAAGAATGACAAATTAAACCTTGAAATGATTGAAAAAACAATCACCAATGCATGTCTTATCGCAAATGTTGATGAAAAACTCATTTCAAGAGAAAAATATCAAGCTCTTTTGAATACTGAGGGATTACCAAAAGTAACCGAAATGATTACTGATGAAGTAGACAACATCAAAAAGCAATCACAAGCGGTTGCTCAACAAAAAGAAGCTGAACTTCAACATCAAAAGGAAGAGTTTGAAAAGAAACAAAAAGAAGCAGAACTTCAACACCAAAAAGAGTTGGAAGCAGTCAAAAAACAAGTTTCTCAAACAGTTGAAAACCAACCTAAATACACACCAATCAAGCGTGGTGATGAAACGATTGCTAACGTAAATGATAAGTATATCGTTACTGAAATCAAAGAAACAGATCCGAAATTTAAAGGCAGAACATGGAAAAAAACATTTGAATTTGAGGGTGATTTAGGAGCTCTTCAAATGTTGAATAGATACATGGATGTAATCAAAAACATCAACCCAACATTCAGCTTTGGAGAAGTGAAGCTAACTGAAAAAGAATTAAGTGATCCTCAAACAGGAGTGGTCAATAAATATAACGTTAAAGAAATCAATTAAAGAAAGTTATGAGGTGAAATTATGAATAAGGTTTATTTAGATAAGAATGGAAAATTATTCGTTAATGGTCATGAAATTAAGGGAGTTATGTCCGTTTCATCAGAAACAGATTATCTAGGTACACAAATAGTTTTAAAGTTTGAAGGTGATTACAAATGCGATTTTATTTCATCAAGAAAAGGACATTCATTATCTGAACGTCCTAAGGAATAAACTTAGCGATAAAATCTGTAAGTTCTATCAAACCATTTTTAAATCTTTTTTCCATATAAATAATAGCATTATTTGTGAGAAGGAAGTCGCCACTTACCCACTCCTTAACAAAACCAATGGATTTTAATTCATCTAGAATGTCGCCAACATCTTCGATATTAAAATCTAAAATATATGGTTCTCGTTGCTCAAAGTTATTTTTAAATTGTTTTGATCTGTCTAACGAATAACCTTGAGCACGCCTTTCTAGAAATGTTTTATATGTAGAACATAAGAATTTATCAGCTAATTTTGTTAGCACTACTGACACTATTTCACCTCACTTTCGAGGTAAATTATAACACTAAACACAAGGAGAATAATTAATATGGCAGTACAAAGTGTAATGCAACAAGCAACTAAAAATCCAGTAACAACTGGTATCAAAAAATTCAACAATTTAATCAATTCAAGCATCATGAGAACTAAAATCCATCAAATGGTTGGTGCAACTGATTCACAAGAATTTATCACATCAATTACAAGTGCGGTTAATACAAATCCTGCATTAGCTGAATGCGATCCACAAACAATCATCAGTGCAGCATTACTAGGGCAAAGTTTACATCTTAAACCTAGCCCTCAATTAGGCTATTTCTACATGGTCCCTTATAAAAACAAAAAAAAGAAATGTACAGAAGCACAATTCCAAATTGGTTATAAAGGATATCTTCAATTAGCAATCAGATCCAACGAATATGTTGATATTGATGCTATGGAAATTAGAGAAGGAGAATATAAAGGGCGCAATAAGTTAACTGGTAAGCCAGAGTTTGAATTTGTTCAAGATGATGATGTAAGAGAAAATCTGCCAGTAGTTGGTTACATGGCTTATTTTGAAATGAAAAATGGATATATCAAACGTTTATATTGGTCGAAAGAAAAAATGCTTAATCACGCTGATAAGTATTCACAAGCATTTTCTAAAGAAGCAACAACAGGACAATATCCTAAAGTTTCATTTGCTGATTATGAAGCTGGAAAATATGATCCTAAAACTGAATGGCAATATTCAAGCTTTTGGTATAAGAACTTTGATGAAATGGCCAAGAAAACAATGCTTCGTCAATTATTGTCAAAACATGCTTTATTATCAACTGAAGCGATTGAGAAAGCTGTCACTTCTGATAATGCAGTAATAGATGAAAACTTGAATCCTCATTTTGAAGATGAAAACATCATTGATGGAGTTGCAACTGAAAAAGAAACACCTCAAGCAATTGAAGCAAACACAGCTCCAACGATGCAAGATATCATCAAAGAAGAAAAACAAGCTGAAAAAGTTCCAGTTGATGACTTTGACCCAATGTCAATGTAGAGGTTTTCAAAATGGATAAGTTAAAGGAATTTAGAAATTCCAAGAAGTTATCACAAAAAGACATGGCAATTCAAATTGGGGTTTCACCTTCGTATTACTACAAGGTTGAGAGTGGTTATCAAACTCCAAGCTATGAATTCCTATTGAAGTTTAAAAAGAAATTTCCAAATGTAAGTGTTGATAAAATATTTTTCTAGGCAAAACAAAACGTCAATAAGAGCGCTATTCTTACTGACGTTTGCCTGAATTTGTTTACTCTTTACATATGCAAGCGAAAAAAGTATAAAGCTTAATCACTACACTATATAGCGCATAATGCTTCTATGTACGCATCATCACTTATGCAGTTTCAGTTCTGCATGATAGCCTTCAAAAAAGCTAGTTAAAGGTTTGCCCGTTAGTTGATGATTCATGGGAATTGATGTAGTTCTTTAGCATTTTAACGTGTGCCATCACTGCGTTATTAACGTGATTTCCTTCACGAAAGTGAAAACTACAGAGCAATTATTTTTACGCCTGTTGACCTGTCGAGGCATCAGTTTGTTGTCCCCACAATAAGAGAACAGGGCAAAATCAAAAGTTTTGTCAAAAAGACCACTCTCCATTCTGCCACATAGGCAAGATATATTTTATCACAATTTGGAAATTTATAAAAGAAAGGATGTTAACAATGAAATGGCTAGAGAGGTAGATACGAAAGGCTATGTAAAACTGTATAGAAAAGCAATGAAGGATCCTATTTTTAAAGATTCTAAAGCATGGCATTTATTCACGTATTGCCTCTTTAATGCCACCTTTGATAGTAAACGTGGCGAGGTTGGGTCCTTCGTTACTACAATGGATCAAATTAAAGATGATTTAGGATGGAAAACAAGAATGACAGTAGATAAATTTATGAAAATCCTAAAAGAAGGTTCGTATATTAATTATAAGACATCCAATAAAGATACCACCATTTATGTACCTAATTATTCTAAATATCAAGATTAAATAAATGGATTTGCTGTCTAAAAATTATACATCCGTTGTATAAAAAATAGACACCGGTTGTCTAAAAATTATACATCCGTTGTATAAAAAATAGACACCCTATCTTTATTATATAAGAACGTAAAGAACGTAAAGAACGTAAAGAACGAGTGGTGAGAGTACACGCAATGATAACAATCCTTCGCATACGACTTTGCAGATTGCTATATATAGTAGTAACTCACACTCACAGAAAGGAATTTAGAAATTTTGGAAAAAAAGGAATTAAGAGAAATTTTGAAATTTTACAAAAGTATGTATGTAGGAGCAATGATTAACATCGAAGATAAAACTTTGTTTGCTACGTGGTATGAAATGCTAAAGGAATATTCATTTGAACAAGTAAAGAATGCGATTATTAAAAGAACATCCCAATCAAGTTATCCAGCTAATATTCCTGAAATTATTTCTAACATTGAAGTTCCTGAATACACAATTGAAAAGATTCCACCCAACACAGTAATCATTCAGTTTGAAGATGAAACCTATGGAAACTTTCCGTTTAGATTTTTAAACTCACAAGATGCTAAAGAATATTCCAAAAAGTTTCAAGAATGCAATTACGATAAAGAATCAATCAAGATCTTACATGAAGAACATGTTAGAAAACGCAATGCTGGAGTTCTTACATACAGGGGAGAAGCAAAGGCAAGATTAGAGCAAAAACTTCAAAATCAAAATAGAGGTAAAAAATATGATAAACAGAGTAGTTATGGTTGGTAGGATGACACGTGATCCTGAACTTAGAAGAACTCAAAACGGTTCAGCAGTTACAAGCTTTACTTTAGCAATGAACCGTCCAAAGAGAAATGATGAAGAACAACAGGCTGATTATATTTCGTGTGTTGTTTGGAATAAGGTCGCTGAAAACGTCGACAAGTACTGTTCCAAAGGTTCACTGGTTGGAGTTGAAGGAAGACTTCGCTCAAGATCTTATGACAACGCTCAAGGTCAACGTGTATATGTTACTGAAGCTGTATGTGATTCAGTTCAGTTTTTAGAAACAAAGCCTAGAGACAAATATGAAGAACAACAATATCATTCACAATCGACATACAATCCAAATCAGTACCAACAACCAACACAAAATCAGCAACAAGACAGTTTTATGAATGAAAATCCACCTTTCAACATCATGGAAGATGATATTCAATTCTAGTCTAAAATAAAAAACTTAAAATTTTCGTTTCTAGCGAGTGTTTGTTTTAAAGATGATTAACTTTACCAATTATCTAAAAACATTCGTTAGGATGAAGATTTGACCGCAAAAACAATAAATCAAACAAAAAGGAGAGATGAAAATGCTCATAAAAAAAGATGAAGAACCGTTTTTCTATAAATTTCTTTCAATCGCGAAAGAAATCATCGGAAAAAACAAGACTTACACACCAGTATTTTATGGTGATGATGAAAAGCTCTATTTAGTATGTAACAACTATGCTGCAGTTTATGACTTTCAAAGTAATTTGCTTTTAGATGATGAATTAAGAGAGTTTGGAAAAATCCCTTATGAACTATCACAATTACCTAACGGAGATATGAAATTGGCGAAAGCTGAACATTTTAGCTGTCAAGAATCATATTTAATTGCAATTAGAAATTTTTTCAAACATACAGGGTATATGTCGAAAAAGGTTTTTTCTGTAGATAAAGGTGATCCTTACAAGATTCCTAAAATTGTTGAAGTTACAAATCGTTGGATTTCTGAAGAAGATAATAAGATTTTGGACAAGATAGGATTTCCAGATATCTATATGTTGGATGCAGAACGTGACAATGAATTTATTACATTAGCTGGTGATTGGAACCCATATTATTTGGCAGCATGTGATCAAACTGAGCTAAATGGTGGTCAAACAACCATCACAATGACAATTTACTTCAATATCAAAGATGACCCTAAGAAAAGTGCTTGTGATCAACAAGAAATGGAGCTTGTACAACAACCTACAAACTATGATGAATTCGAAGATATGGATGTAGAAGGACCTGAAGTTGAAGTGGTAGAAGATGATTATCAAGAAGAGGAACAATTGGATGCACTTCTTGAAGACACTGTTGTTCCAGAGGAGCTAGAAGATGACTTCGACCCAATGCGAGCTTAATCTTGGAATACAAGCAAACTACAAGAAGTTTTGGTTCACTGTACCAGGAGCAATCGTTGGAAAAGGCAGACCGAGATTTACTACGCAAGGAAAATTCGTAAGAGCGTACACACCAAAAAAAACAAGGGATTACGAACAAAAAATAGCAATGTGCTATCGAAAAACTATAAGTTATCAAAGTGATAAAGCGTTGAGGGTGAAGATATTTGCATACAGAGAAATTCCTAAGTCGACCACTAAAAAATTAAGAGCTTGGCTATTAGATAAAACGTTTCTTTGTACAGTCAAACCGGATATCGACAACATTATAAAAGTGGTTTTAGATGCACTCAATGACGTAGCATATTACGACGATATCCAGGTATGTGAACTTGTTATCATTCGTGAATTCGCTGAAAATGAATGTTTAAAAATATGTCTAGAAGAAATCGGTGAGAGAAGACCGAAATAGGAGGATAAAATTATGGGATTGTTTGATTTAGTTAGAGAAGAACAAGAAGCAAAGAAAAAAGCCGAGGAATCAGCTAAAAAAGATACAAAAGATGCAGTTGTTGAAGAAGATAAAAAAGAAACTGATCAACAACCTACTCCAGTTGAAAGCGCTGAAAAACAAGCGACTGAAATTGCAGAAGAATCTAAAAAAGAAGAAAAACCCGCAGGTAAAAAAGTACCTAAGAAAAAAGCAAGTACTGAAAAAACTTACAAGTATCCATTTGGAGTCTACTCTGAAGGAAGATTGATTGATATTTCTTCTTATGGGTTTGTAGATGGCCAAGATTATACAGAAAAGGAAATCACGGACATCATGTTACAACACCGTCATTATGAGTTTGCAGGAACAATGGAATACAGCTATATCGAGGATGACAACGTTCTTGTTGTAACTGGAAAACAACATAGAAAAGGCTAGGTGTTCGATATGGCTTATACAAGATATAAATTCTATGTGATTGGAGTTGGTGGGACTGGTTCTCTTCTAGCAAGAGACCTCCCAAAACTTCTTTTAGGAACATCACATAAAATGATGCTACTAGATGGTGATACAGTCGAATCTAAAAATATCGAACGCCAAGGATACCAAGCTCAAGACGTTGGTGATAATAAGGCTTTAGCATTATCAAGAAAAATCAACTCTCTTTATCCAATCGAATGTGAGTTTGATGATAAATATTGCACTTATGAAAGTTTATTTGCTCTTATCCAAGATGATAAGGGATATGTTCCTGTAATTATAGGATGTGTCGATAATGATGCTACAAGAATGATTTTAGAAAAGGTATTTAAAAAGCTTGATGATGTTATTTATATCGACTCAGCAAATAGTGAATATGAAGGAAATATCTATATCACAACAAAAAAGAATGGTATTCAACAAAGTAATTTGAGAAGTCAATGTTACAAATTTGATTTGGATAAGCACCCACTTGACGTTTCTTGTCAAGAACAGGCCGCCAAAGGAAATGTTCAGTTTCTAGTAACCAATGCAAAAATGGCCGTATCGATATTGGAACATTGCAACGCTTTAATCATGTATCAGTTGAAAGAAGGTGTTCAACTTGTCAACAGATTTGAGACAGTTTTTTACGACTGATCATGTTCCAGATAAATTAGAACCTAACACCTATGAAAAGTTTTTCATCAACGCTTTAAGCTATACATCACCAAAAGCTATAGATGATTTAACGATTGCATTTGAAGAAGATGAATCTAATGATTTGATACAAAATTTTCAAGAAATTGACTTATTAGACGAACATGTTTTTCCAGATGTTATCGACTATGAATTTGAAGAAGTTATATTAAGTCCTTTTTTTGACAGAAACGAATTTGCAGTCGATGGATTCGAAACAATAATTGAAGGATTATATGATGAACAGAATGAAGTGTTTGTAAATGTAAGTTTTATTATTCCACAATTAAAAGGTGTCTTTAGAGAAATATATGCAGAAGCCAAAGAGTGGTGTGAGTACTCGGATGAAACATTATCCGAACCTAAGGTTGATTATTACAATCTAGGTACCACTGAAATACAGTTCCTGTATATCAAATTCAAAAATAAGGGAAAAGCTAGGAAATTCAGAAAACTTTATAAAAAGAGCTATCAAATAAGAGCAATGCTATATGGTTTTGGATATCGATTTATAAATGGTCAATTTGTTAAAGGAAACGTAAGAAACATTGAAATTGAAGGATGGGAATATCCTGATTTGAATTTTGGAGTGGCAAATGAAGCTCTAGAAATCATGGCCAATGTTTCAAAAAAAGAAAGACACAATACGGAATTGTTGCAAATAATAGTCGAAAGAAAAGTAGATGATTGTGATTATAAATTTACTTCAAATGCTTTGATTTCAGCTCTTTCAAACACATTAAAGACAAAAAGCGAGGTGATCATGTAATGAGAGAAGCAATCATTCGTTTAAACAACAAAAAAGATGATGCTGAATTATGTATCAAACAAAACGAGAAGATTACATTCAAAATGCTTTCAAAAGAAGAACTGGTAAAACTTTTTAATGATTTTTTTATCAAAGATCAGCATGAGAAAGCAAACATAAAATTGTTTTCTGAAAACACGATAGGCGCTGGTATTGATTATGCTGTTATAAAACAGCCTGAGCATATGCAATATGTTACTTATAATAATCATTCATACAAAATAAATTTTCCTAATGCTATTTATATCGTTCGATATGACAACAAAATCGTAAAAGGCATCCAATGTTACTGCTATAAGAAATACAAAGGCGGAGATACCGAATTGTATGAATATGCAATGCCAAATATGTTGACAGGAAATGCAATGTGCATGGGTAGTGCCGATAAAAGGATTGTTGATGGTGATATTGAAGCTGCTTTGAATAAAATTATCGCTACACCTTACTCACATGGAAATTTTGATGGAATAAAGGGACTTTCAACAACAGTCAGCTATTTTGAATATTTAGAAGAAAATCCATTTCCTTACAAACTTTTAAGAAAATTGAACAGGAAATTAAGAGATGTCAAAGTGTGATGAATTAAGAAAATTACTTCTTGAATGGGGTGAAGATAATTATTTGCCCCTCAAGAAAAAAATTGCATATCTCGAGAATGAAAATTATCGTTTGAGAATGCAAAATTTAAGAATCAAAGAAAGAAATGAAAGACTCACATTGATTGTTAAGAAAAGAAGAGAGGAAGCGAATCATGAAAATAGATAGAGGAATTGTTCAGTGCGATAGATGCAAAAGAGTTTTCAAAACTAAAGAGGTTACAAATTATAAAATCTCATATCAAGCGTACGGTTTTAAAAATGATGGTGGCATAGGACTTGTAACAAAGAAAGCAGAAATCTGTTCCGATTGCAATATGGATTTTGAAGACTTCATGTGTAATAAGCCAGTGGCAGGACGTGATACAAATGACAGGTGAAGAATGGTCAAAACTTTGTAAAGAGCGTGGTGTTGTTGTCCTCGATGCAAATTACAAAGATATGACACAAGATGATGCTTTAAAGTATTTTGATTTATTAAAAACTGCAATGGATCATGTTTTTGCTAGAAAATATGATTTGGAAACCGGCCAATATGAAGATTATGCATTGCCTGAAGGGTCTACATATTACGAAGATGATATGAACAAGAAAGTTGCCTGTTGTGAATGCGGAAAGAAAATCATGTACGGAGCTTCTTATACATCAAGAATCATCTTGAATAGCAGTGGATTTGGCTATGCAGTATGTGAAGATTGTTATTACAAAAATGACATGAAAGATATCGTTAAGAAAGGTTAAGAAATTATGAAAATAAGAGAACAGTTAAAAGAAATGTTTCAAATGCAAAGAACATTGAACGAAAATATTTTAAATGAATTCGGTGAAGAATCTATGACCGAAGAAAAACTTGAATTAGCTATTATTGATGAATTAGGAGAACTAACGCATGAATTGAAAGGAGCTTGGTGCTGGTGGAAAAAGAGCCAAAAGCCTGTAGATAGAAAAAGAGTATTAGAAGAATTAGTAGACGTTTATCATTTTGTTATGACTTATGAAATGTGTTACGGATACAAAAATAATGAAAGCATTGAAGTAATTTTAAATTTCTATGAAGATGATATAGATGAATATTATGTACGTTTATTATTGCCTTTAAGTCATGCTATTCGTGAAATTTTAGATAATAATTGTAAATTAACTGATTTATTAATTTTAAGTGGACTATTAGGTTTTACATTTGATGAAATCTATCAAGAATACCTTAATAAAAACAAAATCAATTATGAAAGGCTTAAAAACGGGTATTGATTATGACAGCACAAAAAATGTTTGAAGAGTTAGGGTATAAATACAGTTTTGACACATTTACTCTTGGTGGAGCAAGCCACTTCATATCATATAAGAAAAAGCGTGGATATGAGCATATAGTTTTCAATCTAGACAAAAAAAGAATTCAAACTTGTGCACCTTTAACTGTAGATGAATTAAAAGCGGTATATCAACAATGTAAGGAATTGGGGTGGCTAGATGAATAAATATGAAAAAGCATTTGATGTGATTGATATAAAAGAATTAGTGGAAAAAGCAATACCTAAAAAACCATTAATAGCATTTGCTGATGGCGTTACTGCTGATGGTTCAGTTGTTCAAAAAACAGCATTAGTATGTCCTTCTTGTAAATCACTTTTAGTAGAAAGACAAAGCTATTGTACAAAATGTGGACAAATATTAGATTGGAGGGTTGAAGATGAAAATAATAAATAAAGATGATTGTTTGCAAGCTCTCAATGCTATCAAAATGTATGGTGGAATTAATATTCCGTTATCTGCATTTGATACTTTTGATAGATTAATTGAAGAACATTTCAGTCCTCAACCCCTTAAATTTGAAGATTTAACTCCTGGTATGTGGGTTTGGGATAATTTCTTTACAACTTTTACAAGATTAGAAAATACATATTTATATTCTGATGATGCTCTTGCCAAAGAAACTAAAATGACAACGTTTTATTGCGATGCAGGTGTTCTAACTAAGCCTTTTGAAGAAAATAGATATTATCCAGTTCAAATTCCATGGGAAGGAAATAAAAAACAATGGGAACGTACTATAGAAAGTTGCAAACAGTAAAACATGCTTTGCAATACTATATCACTAGACCAGGAGCAAGTGAAAAGGATCTAGTAAGAGAAAAGAATTTATTAAAACGTGTTGAAGAAGATATTGAATGGTATGAAGAAAGACACCACATCAAAAAGAAAGAGGTGGAAATGAATGATTAAATATTGCCCAGATTTAACCGGGTTTGAAATAAGAGAATCGTATTTGCGTGGAGGAGGAACGAATAAAACAGTTATTTTAAATCATTGTTTAAAAGATTCATGCGTTGCTTATAAGAATGGTAAATGCATTAAATATAATAGCAATGTAGAGATAAGACAAGAGGAGAAAAAATAAATGAAAAAAGTATTAATCATATTAGCAAGCGTATTTGCTTTAACTGGATGTTCAAAAGCATCTAGAGTTAATTGGAATATTAGAGAAGATGCAAACAACTTTAAAATTACAAGAAAAGTCGTTGCTCTTAATACTAGAACAAATGATCCATTATTCACTGTTGAGGGAAAGATTTCCCTTGATAGTGATGAAGATGGAGATTTAAACGTAACAATCAAAACTGGAAAAGGAAAGTACAAGCTGTTCTATGCGCATTTGTCAAATGATGTTACATACACTTGCATTCAAACAAACGCTAAGAAAGAAAATCCTTATGCCTATGACATTCAATTCTTTCCGGCAAAAGAAGTTATTGAAAATGGTGTTATTGATATCAAATCAAGTGAGTAGGTGGTAAATAATGCAGAAGATTAAATTAGAAGCTGAAAATGATTTAGAAAAACGTTGCAAAAATTTAAAAGAACAAAATGAGGCATTGATTAGTGGATTGGATCTTGCAAATGAAACAATAAGCAATCTATACGGTTTGCTTCGAGAATACCGTCAACAAAAAGAAAAGCTTTTAAAACAAAATACAAAACTGTTAGCGATTTATACTGTAATCATCATAGCTCATATAATCACTGCAATCATTAATCAATCATATCGAAATTCACTCATGTTTTATTTTCTCTCGGTCGTAAGTATTGTGTATGGTATTGATTTATGTAGTCAAAAATTCAAAAAAGGTGATTGAAATGAATATATTAATTAAAAAGCTTAATGATTGTCAGTTGACTAATCAAGAAATCAAATACGTTATTGGTCGTTTAACGTGTGCAACTAATTTTGATAAGGAATTGCATTTGAAAGCAATTGAAAAACTTGAAATACAAAGAAAGTACCTTGAAGAAGGCAATGTAGAAATAAAAGAAGATGGTGATAAATAATGTACATTAACCCATTTTGGTGTGGAGTTGCAGCAACTATCCTTGCTGAATTGGCAGGGATAATTGCTTATGCAATTTATCAAGATCATAAAAATTAATAATTAATTATTTTGGAGGGCAAGGAATGAAATATACAGATGAAGAAAAGAAGATCATTGATGAAGTTAAAAAATATCTTAGAGAATTACGCCTAATAAATATTGAAAAATTCTCTTTAACATTTGAAATTGAGGACATTCCAAGCCCTCAATCAATTAAATACAGTGATGAAGCTCCTGGAGGTTTTTCAAAACCAAAAGGAGAACAAATCACTTCTAATATGTTGCGCAGGGAGCTTCTAACAAAGCGCCTAGAGCTCTTTAACAAAGAACTTGATAAATTTATGCCGTTAGTATATTTGCTAAACGCAGGACATAGAAACATCATTAGAACGTACGTATGTTCAAGAGGATATAATGAAATGATTGACACGTTGGAAGAATCATATTGCATCAGTAAGTCAACTTACAAAAGAGAGTTTCCAAAAGCATGTTTAGAATTATCTAAATATCTTGACATGGAACACCGCCCATCACTCGAAAAATTGAATGATAAGTTTTATGAAATGATAAGTGATGATTAATAAAATTTGCACATTTTTTTAAACAAAAACACCATAATTTTGATGTTTTTTTGTGCTTTTGTATTCCTTTTGCTCATGTGTCTGTGATACAATATGAAGCGATATGAGACAATATAAAGCAAAGGAAGAAATAAGATTACATAATTTTTGGCATAATTTGACATAATAATTAATAGATATATTGTATTATATTAATATAAAAAAGAAAGGAGTTTGATCATGAAACTTCACATAGAAAATTTTGCTAAGATTGCAAATGTTGATATAGAAATAAATGGAATTACAGTAATTGCAGGTGAAAATAATACTGGTAAAAGTACAGTTGGTAAAATTTTATATAGTTTGTATTCTGCTTTTCATAATATAGATTTTAAAGTAAAGGAAGAAAGAAGAAAATCTGTGGGAACTATTCTATCTTATTCAAATAAGTTTAGGAGAGAACTTTTTGATGCATTTGATGATGAGAATAGTGAATCACAAATAAATGAAATAATCAAAAAAATTAACGATATTAGCCAAAGTAATGAAAATGATATTGAAAAATTTGATTTACAAGTAAAATATGATTTGGATGACAGTAATATTAGTGCACTAAAAAAATATCTTTCTTTCAAAGAAGAAACGTTATTGTCTTTAGTTGTTGAAAAATATTTTGAAACTGAATTTTCTAGTCAGTTTTTAAGTCTATCAAACGAAAATAGTATGTATATTGATTTGAAAATAAAAGATCAACATATAAAATTATCCGAAATAGAAGATAGGCATGTGATGGTAGAAGAATATATTGATATTAAAAATGAATGCTTTTATATAGATAATCCTTTTGTTTTAGATGATTTGAATAATAGATTTAAATTTAGGAAACGCCATATTTCTGAAAGAGCTATGGATATGATTTTTGTCAGAAACGAAAGTTTAAAACACGCTGATTTTTTAGAAATTAAATTAAATAAATCTCTTTCTAAAACTTCAACAAATGATTTAATCGGTGATGCACTTCTAACTGAAAGACTGGACGAATTCAAAAATAAATTGCTTCAACTTACACAGGGTGATTTTTTAGAAAAAGATAATAAATTTGTATTTTTAGAATCTGCATCAAATCAGGAAATTGAATTAGAAAATCTATCTACAGGTATCAAAGCTTTAGCGATAATTTTAAAATTGATTGAAAATCATGACATTTCTGATAATTCTATGATTGTACTAGATGAACCTGAAATTCATCTTCATCCAAAATGGCAAATAATTTTTGCTGAGATGTTGGTTTTAATTCAAAAAGAATTTAATCTAAATATAGTTTTAACATCACATAGTCCATATTTCATTAGTGCAATCGAAGCATATTCTGCAAAGTATGAAATTGCAAATAAATGTAAATATTATTTAAGTGATTTAAACGAAGAAAATATGGCAGTTTTTGAAGATGTTACAAGAAATACTGATAAAATTTATAAAAAACTTGCGGAACCTTTAAAAGAATTGGAAAAAATAATTTATGGAAATAGATAGTACAAAACAGCCAGATGAAAAAACTATCTTAGATACATTTGGATTAGAATATTCTACATTGAGTAAAACGTCTTATGATGATGACAATGGTGCAACTATGACGGAGCTTCAAAATGAAGCTATAGATTTTGATCGCGTTAAAGAAGAGTATTTGAAGCATATGGAAAAAGGACCAAGTGAAATGCCTTTTTCTAATGATGCTTTGCTTAAGATTGGAAATACTTGGTATTTTTTTGAATTTAAAAACGGTACTATCGATATAAAAGAAAATGTTAAGATTTTCAACAAAATTTATGATAGTATGCTTATTTTTTTAGAAACTGTAAATAAACACATTGATTATTCAAGGAACAATATTGTTTACGTTCTTGTCTTTAATGAAGAATCTATTGATAAGGGAAAAATATCAAATCTTTTCGATAAAAATAAGTATAAAGAAGATAAAAATTTATTCGAGCTTGGATGTTCTGAAATACCACCTTCCAATTACCGAGCTGCACTATTTTATGGACTGCAAAATATGAAGCCGAATTTAGATTCAACTACTGCGCAATTTGGATTGGAAAGATTTGAAAGATTTATTTTCAAAAAGGTATATACAATACCAAAATATGCTTTTGATAATTTCTTTAATAGATACATATTGAATGAGCAAATTACATAAACTGTTTATTTAAGACTGTGATGATTAGTTGCATCGCAGTCTTTTTTTGTAATTTTTATCACAAGTGATAATTTTTTATTAAAAGTGGACCCATTTTGGACCCAAACTGAACCCAAAGTGAGCCCAAAATGAACCCAAAGTGGACCTAGATTGAACCCTTATTTCCATGCTATTATGCTATTGTGGTTTTTAAAGAAATGAAACAATCCCATTTAATTTAAAATCACAGTTCAGACATATTGGTTAAACCCCTTGCTAAAAAGTTCCTTATGGGAGCTTTTTTCTTTTGCAAAAACAACGATGCAGTTTTAACTGCTGTTTATATAAATAAAAAAATGGAGGTGGTGACATGATTTGGAAAAACACGAGTTAGCGTTTGAAGACTATAAAAACGGCATGAAGCAAAAAGAAATTGCTAAAAAATATGGTACGACAATCAACACTGTCAAGTCATGGTCACGCCGTTATGAATGGTCAAAAAAGAAGAAAAAGGGTGCACCCCAAAATAAAAGTGTGCACACCAAAAAAGAATGCAAAAAAATAGCTGAAGAAATAGTAGAAACAAGTGAGCTGGATGAAGAACATCAGCTCTTTTGCATTTATTATTTGAAATATCATAACAAGGTCAAAGCATATTTAAAAATAAAACCCAAAGCTAAATATAACAGTGCTTGTGTCATGGCATCAAGATGGTTTAAAAAGCCTGAAATCCAAGAAGAAATTAAAAGACTAAAGCAAGAGTTATATACTGATATTCTTTTGGATCCTAACGATATTGTTCAAAGATACATTGATATTGCTTTTTTAGATTCCGATGAATTGGATGGAAAGGCAATTAAAATGTCAGATTCTCTTAGAGCTCTCGAATGGTTATCAAGTCATTTGAACATGGCCAACGAAGAACAAAAACTCAAGATTGAAGTATTGAAAAAGCAATTAAATACGAATGATCAAGAAGATGATGGAGTTGAAATCATAAATGATGCACCAATTTAAGAAAACTAAGAAAAAACAGGTTCGTATTTCAGATATTGTCATTCCAAAATTTTTGACATGTTTCAACGATATTTCACATGTTCACAAGATTATGGACAGCGGTCGTGCTGGTACCAAATCAAGTTATGCTGCTATTCATGGAATTTATAAGATTGTAAGCGAAGATGAATGCTCCGTAATTGTTATGAGAAAGTTTCACAATAAGCTTTCTAAGACTGTCTACAATGAATTCAAACGAGCAATCAAACGTCTAGGATTGAAGAAAAAACAGTTTAAGATAACTAAGAATCCAATGAAGATTACATATCTTAAAAATGGCAATTCGGTTTATTTTACAGGAAACGATTCTATTGATGATACAAAAGGGATCATTGATGAAGAAAAGCCTATCAAACTTGTTATTTTAGATGAGCTGACCGAGTTTTTTGAACGCGGCCAAGGAGAAGACGAAATATCCAACATTGAAGCGACATTTGTTCGTGGAAATGATGATGAATTCTGCATGGAGTATTATTTCAACCCTCCCAAAAATCCTAATGCTTCTATTTTTAAATGGGTCAAAAAGATGGAAAAACGTAGTGACTGCATTCATATCCATGTTGATTATAGAGATGTTCCAGAAAAGTGGCTTGGTAAAAAGCTTATTCAATCAGCAATGGAAATGAAAAAAGTCGATGAAAGAATGTACAACTGGATTTGGCTGGGGATATCAATCGGACTGGATGAAATCATTTATTACATGTTTGATAAAGATAAACATGTTTTGGATAGAAATCTTACCAATGATGAAATCAACGGAATTACAAGAATTGATGCATCTTGTGATTATGGCCAAATGAATGCAACAGTATTTGAGTTTTGGGGACTCAACCCTACACAGAAAATCATTTTTGGACTTGATGAATTCTATCATTCAGGCCGTGAAAGTGGTAAGCAGCTGACACCAAGTGAATATGCTTTTAAATTCAAGAAGATGTGTGAAAAAATCAAGGAAGAATTTGGTCAGTATCCACAAAGTCTTTATATTGATCCAAGTGCAAGAGGGCTTGCTGAAGAAATCAAAAGAGCCTGTCCATTTATCAAAATAAGAGGTGCTCAAAATGATGTCAAATTAGGGATTTCAAGAGTCCAAAAAGCAATAGCATTTCAAAAAGTACTGTTCAGTGCACGTCAGGAAATGCTTTTGAATGAAATCGTTATTTACAGCTATGATAAAAAAAGCATTGAAAGTGGTGCTGAAAAACCAGTAAAAGATGATGATCACTGCATGGATGCATTGAAATATTACATCATGGGCATTTGGAAATACATTAAAAGATATCTTCCTGATGTCGAGAAGAATGAAGGTGGTGAGGATGATTAGTGTTTACAGCAATAAAGAAATTTCTAGAAAGGATTAAGAACAGAATGTTTGCAACAAAAGATATAAATAAATTTTTCGATATCGATATTGCAATGTCGAATGACATGGTCAATTCAATTGATTTATGGAATAAGATTTTAGAAAACAAGCAGCCTTGGCTAAGTAAAGAAAAAGGTGTCAAATCATTAGCATTGGCACAAGGGATCAGTGAGGAACTTTCTAAAACTTCAACAAGAGAATTGATATCAAAAGTCATATCAAATGATTTTGTCAATCAGGAATATCAAGAATTCATCAAAGATATGAATGAAAATCTTCAATGGGCTTTAGGCGAAGGTGGTGTTGTTTTCAAACCATATGTAAGTGACAATCAAATATTTGTTGATGTTGTACATGCTGATAAGTTTTTTCCTGTTACGTTTAACGGAAGAAAGAAAATCACCGCAGGTATCTTTGTAGAACAGATTTTTAAAGGCAAAAACGTATATACTCGATTGGAATATCAAAAGTATGAAAATGGAGTAAATACGTTTGAAAACTATGCATTTATGAAGAAAGATTATTCTCAAGGAAACTACAGTTTCTATACGGATTTTGGTAATCAAATTCCATTGGATACTGTTCCTGAGTGGAAAGACTTGGAAGAACATTTTGAGATTGGTGGCGTTGACAGGCCACTTTTTTCTTACTTCAAAACACCAGTCATCAATACAATTGATAAGATGTCCCCGCTCGGTGTACCTTGTTATGTCAAAGCAATCAATTTGATTAAAGATGCAGAAGAACAATACAGCAGATATATTTGGGAATTCGTGGGTGGTGAAATGGCTGTTGAGGCTTCTGGTGATGCATTTGAAATTGATTCACGTACTAATGAACCAAAACTTCCTGAAGGAAAGAAAAGATTGTACAGAACATACGATATCGATAATTCATCAGGACAAGCAACAAACATCAATGATTTAATCAAAGTACATGCTCCTCAATTAAGAGATGCCAATTATGCTGCAGGATTCAATGATATTCTAAAGAGAATTGAGTTCGAATGTGGTTTATCGTATGGGGATTTAAGTGATCCACAACAAGTCGATAAAACTGCAGAAGAAATCAAGTCGTCAAAACAAAGAAAATATGATACTGTTTCAGCAATTCAAGACAATTTGAATACTGTACTTGAAGATGTAGCATATGCAATGAATGTTTATGCTATTGGAATGGGTAAATCCAATTCCATGGAATGTGTTGTTGAGACCGATTGGGGAGACAGTATTTTGACTGATACTGAAAAACAAAGAAATATTGATCTTCAAGAAGTCAACGCTGGTTTGATGCCTGAATGGAAATACAAAGTCAAATGGCAAGGTATGAGTGAAGAAGAAGCAAAAAGAGAAGTTGCAGAAAATTCTGATGAAGGCATTGAATATGATGATGAAGATGACGATGCAGAAGAGGATGTAAATGTTAACTGATAAATTTTTAGAAGAGTCGGGTGATGATGTCTCAAATGACTTCAGCACATTGGAAACTCTTCTTTTAATTTGGATGGGTTTGCGTTTAAGAAACCTTGCATTTTTAGAAGATATCGAAGAAGAGTATCCAAAATGGAAAAATAAAGCCTGTAGAGAGTTTTTTGAATATTCGGGTACTGAATTTCAAAAGGTAAAGAAATCGTCTCAAAGCAAAGTAAAAACAGCTATCAAGAGTGGCATAGCAATGACAGTAAGCAATATCTTTTCAAGATTAAAAGATACTGATTCTCAAACTTCTAAAAAAGACATGATGAACAGGTCAAACAAGAATTTGAACAAGGGTATCAAGGATACTCAAGGTGAAATCAAAAATCTTTGCAACATTTCAAGAAAATGCACCAACAAGCAGTTTATAAAGGCATGTGATGAAGCATATTCTAGAATCGTTGCAGGAAACAATGCTGACAAGGCCATTGAATCATCAATCAGAAAGCTTTCTCAAAAAGGTATCAAAGTAGTTGGTTATACTGATCATACAACTTCAATGGATGCTGCAGTTAAAAGAGCAGTTACAAGTGGTGTCAATCAAACGTCTTTAAAATTTAAAATGGATAACTGCAAAGAATTGGGCATCAACATTGTAAAGACTTCAAGTCATGGCGGTGCTCGACCATCCCATCAGGAATGGCAAGGTAAGTTGTTTTATCTTCATACTCCTGTAAAAGGTCTACAGAACTTTAAAAAGGCAACGGGATATGGCCGTGTTGATGGTCTAGGAGGAGCAAACTGTAGACATTCATTTTATGAAGTTACTGATTATGAGTATAGGAACAATCTAGTTGATACCGAAGAATTTGACAAAAACAGGAATGATGATCAATACGAGCTGGAACAAAAGCAAAGATATTATGAGCGTCAGATTCGTTCTTGGAAGAAAAGAAAGAATATTCTTGATGAATGCGGTGTAGATTCCACCAAAGAAGCTAAAAAGATTAGAGAATGGCAAGATAAACGCTCTCAATTCATTAAAGATAGCAACATTCACTTCAAGAAAGAACATGGTATTGATAACGTTCTTAAAAAGGCTTATCCAAGAGAGAAAGTAGTCATGGCTGAACGCAGCACAGAAGAAGCTTTAAAAATACTCAAAAAAACTAGTTTCAATTCTGATAAAAAAGAATTTGAAATGTTTTCAAAAATATTAAAATCTTCAATTATGCCAAAAAGCATAGAAGAGTATCAAAATATGAAGTATACTGATATTGATAGATACAAAGCAATTCAATTAGATGTTAAAAATGTAAATCTTCAAAATGAGATTATTAAGACATATAATTTATCTTTGCGAGAAGGACAGCAAGGGAAGCATATTTTAGGTCATAATAATTATATTAAAGGAAGAAGTTATATTTCTAATGCTACAATGGAAGAAATTCAGCAATGTATTTCGACACACGCAGGCAAAGGAATTATACAACGAACAGTAAATGGAAATTGGAATAATAAAGAGCTTATTATTGATGAGAACATGGAAGGATATGTTATTGATATTGATGGGAATTTAATATTAACACATAGATTCATAATTCATTACAGTAAAGATAAAGGAACGCATTTAGTGCCTACATTAAGAAAGGAGTAAGGAACATATGACAGAAAAAGAATTATGGGGATATTTTGGAAAAAAAGTAAAGGTAAAATGTGTCACAGGTGAAGTCATAAAGGGTATTGTTAAAGGTTTTACCAGAGCGATTGATAATGATCCTGAAGTTGCAAGTATAGAAATTCCTTATTCTGATAACGGCTCTTATGAAATTATGGCAAATGAAATTAAAAGTATAGATATACTTACCGATAGCAAATGATTATAATGTAGGTGAGATAAGTAAATATGCAGAAAGAATGTATGGTGCAACACGTTTTGACGAGGTAGAAGCTGAATTCATAGCTTTAACTAACAGAAAGGGGCGAAAATAAAATGGCTTTAAGATGCTATCCTGAAGAAATAGAAGAACTATTGAAAATATGGGAACCATATAAAGATAAAGTAAAAGATGGAATTATGAAAGATGCCCCAAAAGAAGCAATCGAAGCTTTTGAGAAGTTTAAAAAATGGGCTTGGGAACAAGGACAGTAAATAATAAGTCAACGAAAGTTGGCTTTTTCTTTTGCTCAAAACCAGGAGATAGGATATGAAAACTGTAATCAAAGTATTGTTCATTCTTTTAATTGCTTTAAAACTTATTGATCTATTCATTTGTGGGTTATGGAAAATTCTTATCCCACTTTTTATTTTCAGCTTAATTATGGTTATTGCTTTTGTTTTAGAAATATTTTAGTAAAAAAGGAGAAAACAAATGGGTTCAGATGAATTTTTAGATTTATGTAAAAAAGTAGTCAGAGAGTACACAGAAGAACATCTTGATAAAACGGATGGCAAAGTTGATTTTGATGTTTATGCTGTTTGGAGTTGCAAAGCGTTACAAAATAGTAAAGCATTAGCATCAACATCTCTTTCGGATGGAATGTACTATGAATTAACTTACAACGGAGATAAGAAAGAACTTTATTTAGATGCTTATAAGAAATTTGAAAATAGATGCATCAAGCTAGGAGGAGAATAGCAATGAAATTTAAAAGAGCGTTTAAACTTATGTATAACGGAGAAAAAATTAAGCTTCCAAGTTGGGGTGGATATTGGTATTGGGATGATGAAAAGAAAACAGTAATCATGCATACCAAAGAAGGCAAAGAAATGGATATTAGAGAAACTGAAAGAGTTATTTATACGTTATCTAATATTCTTGATGATGGATGGGTTCTTGCTGATGAAGAAAACTGCCCAGAATTAGGTGGAGAAATTACTTTTGGTTTTGATGAAGCTATCAAATATTTAAAAAGAGGGATGAAACTTGCTAGAAAAGGTTGGAATGGTAAAGGAATTTTTATTCATTTATGTGAAACAGATGCAACAACAAATCCTTTTGTTTGTATAGATTCATCTAATTTACAAACTGATAATCTAGATGCAAAGAAAAATATTGTACCTTGGGCACCATCACAAACAGATATGTTAGCGGATGACTGGGTATTTTTTGAATAGGAGGATGTTATAAATGAAACTATTCATTAGTCAACCAATGGCAGGAAAAACGGATAAAGAAATCCTGAGGGCGCAATTTTGCGCTTTCTAAAATTTGTTGATAATTACGGACTTTTTTCAATAAATACGCATGTTTAATTTCAATTATAGTTAGCACTATTGAAACAGTATGAAAAGGTATAAAACAATATAACACCAATTAAATTGGTTGTTAACCACATTTTTACGTGATAGAATACTTATGAAAAGAATAGAATAAATATGTGGAGGTGGGATTATGACTTATCAAGCATTACCTGTTAGCTTTTTCGAAAATCTTAAAACACAAAAAAACGCTAAAGTTGATAATGATGAAGTTGTTCCATTTCAATTTAGCGAAAAAGTGTTAAAAGGAGAAAGTAAAGTAAAAGCTACTTTACCAAAGAAAAAGAAATGTGCAGAGTAGGAGATATTATTTTAATTAGAAAATATATTGGAGAAGATGGCGCACGTCAAAGAAATCATCCTTTCATTGTATTGAATGACAGTGAAGGTAAAATTGAAGGTTTGCCATTTGATCTAACATGTTCAGTCATGTCTTCTTTTAAAAACGAAGAGCATCGAAAGAAGAAACTTTCAATGAAGCAAAATTTAGAAATTACTGTTGAAGATGGGGTTAAGAAAGATGGCTTTATTAAAGCTAATCAAATTCATTATTTTCAAAAAGATAAACTTGATTATATTGTAGTCGGTTCGGTAACTCCTGAATTATTTGCTGAACTTATGAAATTAATTGAAGAACTTTTTAAGGATGAAGAAATATTGGTAAATACTTCTAATCTTTAGAAATTATCAAGCCACGAATAAGTGGCTTTTTATTTTGGATGAAAAGATATGAAAGAGTATAAAAAGGTATGAAATGATATAAAAAAATAAAAAAGCTCCTACTCATTTGAGTTAGAGCTTGTCATCATCGTAAATGATTTCAATATCTTTATATCGTTCAATAAGCGAATTTACAACAGTATCGTAAGTTTCTTCATCTATGGTTTTGTCATCGTAAATTTCTTTAACTTTACGCCAGCGATTTAGAAAATCATTAACAATCGTATTTCCTGGTTCAAGATAGTGCTGTGATACATCGTTTTTGTAAACATTATTAGAATCTTCGATTATTGAAAATTTGACACTTTTACATAGTTTAACAATAGTTTTGAATACATCACTATACGAATCAAAATTTTCAATATTTTTTAGATTGGTTCTACCACATAACCAATCCATAGATATATCACATTTTTCGGCGATATTGTACAGTGTATCAGTATTAGGCATTTTAAGGCCTTGCTCATAGGTAGACAATGTAGCTTGAGTTACTCCAATCAATTTGCCAAATTCTTTTTGGGTCATCATTTTATCACGACGAATGGTTTTGATATTTTTTGATATTATTGAATTATCCATATATTAAACCCTCCTTGTGTATATTATATATACTTTTTAAATAAATGTCATTTAATATGTTTAAATTATATATTTATACTTTACACTATATATTTATTTTGATAATATATATTTTGAAAGGAGGGACAGCTATGAAAAACTTAATACTTAAAATCGATGAAGAGTTACATAAGCAAATAAAAATTCGTGCAACCGAAAATGGTCAAACCATAAAAGGCTATATAACCACATTGATAAAAAGAGATTTAGGTATAAAAAAATAGAGAGATGTCGACTAAAACAATCCTCTCTATTAAACCATCTAGGCAAAAGCATTTTAACATTATTTGCCTAGAAATTCAATCAAAAAGAAAGAGGTAAAAAAGTATGTTAGAAGAATTAGATGAAATCATTAGTATAATTAGTGATTTAGATGACAAATTGAATGATTTAGAAAGAATTAATTCAATGGTCATTGTTACATGTGATGCATGCGACCATGGAAATGATATCAAACAAGATGTTGCAAATGTTATGGCAATCATCCAATGTCAATTAGAAACGTTAGAAGAAGATATTAGATCAAACATTTATAAATGCAACGATTTAACAAGAAACATTCAAAAAACAATTAACAAAGGAGGTTGTCAATATGGAAGAACTACAAATATTTAACAATGAAGAATTTGGAAATGTAAGAAGCTTGGTGATTGACAATGAACCTTGGTTTGTTGGAAAGGATGTTGCTGAAGCACTTGGATATAAAAATGTAAGAGATTCTCTTGCAAGACATATTGATTCTGATGATAAAAGAGATGGGGTCGTGATTCACGACTCCATGGGTAGAGAACAAAAGCCAATTATTATTAATGAATCAGGGTTGTATTCATTAATCTTATCAAGTAAGTTAGAATCCGCTAAAAAGTTCAAACATTGGGTAACAAGTGAAGTTCTTCCAACTTTGAGAAAGACAGGTTCATATGCTAAAGTGCCAACTGACCCAAGAGAATTGCTTATGTTGACAATTAAAGCACATGAACAAACAGCTCAAAGAGTTGATGTTCTAGAAGAAAAGGTATCTGATTTAGAAAAATCAACAACGATTGATAGTTCTCAACAACAAATACTTGAAAAGGTTGCTAAAACAACAGCAATTAGAACATTGGGCGGTATTGATTCAAGAGCTTATCAACTAATGAGCAGAAAGATTTTCAGTAACATCTGGAGAGATTACAAGAACTATTTCAAATTAGGCTCATATCGAGATACACTAAAGACTGATTATGAAAATGCTAAAAATTATTTGGAATCATGGTCTCCTGAGGTCAATACAAGCTTGAAAATCAAAGAATATAACAGTCAGTTGGCAATGAATTTAGATTATAATAATTAAATATGAATATGAAGCGAGTTCAAAAGACTCGCTTTTTCTATACGCAATTTTAGAAGAAAGGAGGTGTTTTTCAATGGCTGAAGGATTAAGACCACATCATCATCAAGAATTTGAATATCATACTATTCAATACTTTGATAAGAAAAGACACGTTATTATTAAGAAGATACAGTATATGTGTATGATTTGCGGTCGTGTTCGTCATGAAAAATACGATTGCTACGTACCGCCACCTAAAAGCAAAACAAAAGCACTAGAGAGAAATAAAAGGAAATACGGCAATAGAGACTGATATTTCCTTTTTTTGTACCCAAAAACTGAAAACAACATAGCAAGACATGAATAAAACAAAAATTTTGAGGTGGGCAACTCGTAAAACTGCAACCACACAGGCTGATGCAACCAGCGTACTAAAGCGTAGTGAATGAAAGGATCTTATGAAAAGAGAATTTTTAAAGAATTTAGGATTAACAGATGAACAAGTTAATCAAATCATGACTGAAAACGGTAATGACATTGAAAAATATCGCAAGGAAGTCGAATCAAAAACAAAAGAGCTAGAAACATTGAACACAAAATATGAATCAGCTCAAAACTCCTTGAATGATGCGAACAAGCAAATCAAATCATACAAGGATATGGATATTGAAGGCATCAAGAATTCAGCTGCTGAATGGGAAAAGAAATATAAAGATGAAACTGCAGAGTTGAACAATAAATTGACTCAACAAGAAAGAGACTTTGCTACTAACTCATACTTTGCAGGAATGAACTTTACTTCTGAAAGTGCCAAACGTGGAATCATTTCTCAATTCAAGGAACAAAATTTTGAATTAAAAGACGGCAAATTCATTGGGGCGGATGAATATATCAAAGGTTTAAAAGAATCGGATGCAGGAGCATTCGTTGTTGAAAAAACTAAAGATGAACCTTCATTACCAACATTTACAAAAGGTACTGCTTCTAAAGGAGCACCAGGTGGAGAAAACAATGCAAATGCATTCGGTTTCCATTTTGCAGGTGTTAGAGCAATGCCAAAAGAATAACAGATCAGGAGGAAATTAAATATGGCAGCAGTAAACTATGCACATGCATATCAACAAGCGTTAGAACAAGCTTGGCCTTATGCGCTTTATTTCGGAGATTTATTCAATACTCCAAATAACCAAAAATATAGATGGGTCAATGCAAGAACAATTGAAATCCCAACATTAGAAACTACAGGACGTGTAGATTCAACAAGAGATACAATTGCCAATGCAACTAGAAACTACAATAACGCATGGACACCATTAACTTTAACTAATGAAAGAAAATGGTCTACTTTGGTACACCCAAAAGATATTGATCAAACAAATATGGTTGCTTCAATCGGTAATATTACTGAAACATTCAATCAAGAACAAAAATTCCCTGAAATGGACGTATATTGTGTTTCTAAAATCTATGCTGAATATCAAGAATTAGGTCAAACACCTATTACTGATGAAATCACAGCAGCAAATATCTTAGAATATTTTGATAAAATGATGATCAACATGGCTGAAGCACGTGTTCCATCTACAGGAAGAATCTTATATATCACACCAGTTTACAATGCAATGTTAAAACAAGCTGAAAAATTAGCTAGAACTGTAATCATTGGTGATGCAGAAAATAAATTAAACAGAACTATCGCTAACTTAGACTTGGTTAAAATCGTTGAAGTTCCATCAGAATTAATGAAAACTGTATATGACTTCACACAAGGGTATAAACCTGCAGTTTCTGCAAAACAAATCAAAATGTTCATGGTGCATCCATTAGCAGTCATTACACCAATCAACTATGAATTTGCTAAATTAGATGAACCATCTGCAATGTCTGAAGGAAAATGGGTCTACTATGAAGAATCACATGAAGATGTATTTGTTTTAAAGAAAAAAGTAAATTCAATTCAATTTGCAGTTGAAAAATAATAAAGAGGAGGATGATCTATGTCACAAGTAAGAAAAGGAAATAGAATCCTTACAATCGAGCCACATAGAGTTGATGACTATGTTGCTCGTGGTTATGATCATATTGATGAAGAATCTGGTGAAGTCATTAAAAAAGGTGACCCAGTTTCTTTAGCAGATTTTAAAAGAGAATATTCATCTTTAAAAGCACAAGTAAAAGAAAAAGATGCAAGAATCGCGGAATTAGAAGCACAAAATGCTGAATTGACAACAAAAGTTGAAGAATTAGAAGCAGGTGCTAAAACTCCAGCAAAAGCATCTAAAGCTAAGAAAGATACAGCAGAAGAATAGTATGAAGGTTTCATATGAATATTACGTAGATACATTCAAAGGAAAAATATGTCAGCCTGAATTTGAGGACCTTGTTGAACCTGTAATTGATTTAGTCAAGGGTTACGCTGAACAATTCATTGCACCATGGGCATTAGAAAAAAATATCGATTATTACTGTTTGGAGCTTAAACGAGCAGTATGCTATCAAATCGATTATCTTCGAGCAAATGGTGGTTTGAATGCTCTAAATGGCACAAGCGATTTGGACTTGCAAAGCGTATCGAAAGACGGATTTAATTATAGCTATGGCGATAGGGGCAACAAATTCAATGGTGTTCCTTTTTCATCCGTTTCAGCTTATATGATTAAAAGTGAATTGAGAAGAAAAGGTCTTATGTGCAGAGTGGCCAAACGATATGATTAGCTCTCCTCGTATTTTAAGACCTTTTACTGTTACTTTGATTCATAAAGTTGATGAAGATACTTTTATTCTATACATTCTTGAAAATGTTGGATTTGATGAAAACTATGGCATTACACAATCAAACAAGGGGATTTCTGATGCGGACAGTGTTCTTTTAACGATTGATTTGAGTGATTGTGGTGAGCTTACATTTGTTGATCAGCATGATTACAAGTCAAAAAAGAATACTTTTACGATTGGAAATGAAGATTATTTTGTCTTGGATGTGGTAAAAGAAACGGACTACGATGAATTGAAAAAGACAACAAATGTCTATTCAATCAATAAATATGCCTGTTATCGCCCGCCAGGAACGAAAGATATTCAGTTTATTGAGGTGTATGCTTCTTGAAGATTTCTGTTGATGTTGACTTTTCTCAAGTAAAGAAGGATTTGGAAGGGACTAAGGAAAAAGCCTATCAGACTCTTAAAAATTCTGTAATAAGAGATACTGATCCTTACGTTCCTTTTTCCAATCTACATCATACGCATTTGAGAGAAACACCCGATATTGGTGATAGTGCCAAAGAAAAGAAACAAGTCATTTACGATACTGATTATGCGCAACACGTTTATAAAGGTACAGGGATGAACTTTGACAAGTCACGTCATCCAAAGGCAACGGCCAAATGGTTTGAAAAATCAAAGAAAGCAAACATCAAGAAATGGATTAAAAGTATAGAGGACGTGTTTAGAAATGGAAAATAAATCAAATAAAAAACTGACATATGAAGAATACAACAGGGTATTGGATTGTATCTATGACTTTTGCAAGAAGTTGGATATTCAAAATGTACAAAAAAACATGTGGAAATTAGATTTCTTTACTTCAAACAAGGATGACCAAATCATGGTTCAAAGAATATCTAATCGTGCTGAAAAAATAAATGAAAACATCATAGGAGGCTATACTGCGGTATTGCCTTTTTATATTAATTTTCAATCAGGAGCTAAAACTGAAAAGAGCGTTAAGAAAATTACGGACGTTCTAGATGATTTAGCAAACCAATTTGAAATGGAAACAATGAATAAATTTGAAAACATTGTTTTTCCTGATGATATAGTTCCACAGAAATTAGAAATGATTGCCAATCCTGGTGTTGAAACCTATGACAATGGCATTGCTAATTTTTCAGCACTGTATCAATTAACTTACTACAAGAAAGGAGCTTTTGAATAATGGCACAAACATTAAGAAATACTGTAGTAAATCGCCACGAAAACCTACACTACGTCAAATTCGATGGTGTATCAAAACCTGTATTGGCTGGTACCGGTTTAACTGATTGGACTCAAGCTGTAGATCCTTCAACCGATGACGGACAATACATTAATGAAAAGACTTCTCACTCAAATATGATGGCATATACACCATCAGTTTCTTATTCAGGTGAATTGATTCCTGGCAATGAGTTTGTTCGTCATATCTATGAAGTTGGTAAAAAAGAAATTATTGGTTCCATGTTTGATGAATATGAAATTGAAACATGGGCACCTGTTGAAGGTTCAACTGGATGTTTTGCAGCACATCACAGACAATATGAAATTCAACCATCTAATCCTGGTTCTGGTGAAGGTGGAGGAAAAATTGCATTGGAAGGAACTTTTGCTCAAAAAGGTGCTTCAGAACATGGCCAATACAATGTGGCCACTGGTGAATTTACTGCAGGTGAATATGACTACACAACTGGTAAATTTACAGCTGCTTCACCTCAATCAGGTGCGTCATCAACACCAGTAAGCAAATAGAAATCAAATAGGAAAGGGATTATTACTATGTTAGAAATCAAGATTCAAGAGAATTTATTCGATGTAAAAATTAAAGATCGTATTTTCAGTATCGATGCTGACAATATCGATAATCATTTGCTGATTGACAAGTTCATCAAAAAATACAGAGGCAATCGTACAATTGACGATACCTTTATTGAAGACTGTCAAGTCGTCATTGATGAATTGCTAGGAAAAGGCTCATATGATTATCTTTTTGATAAGGATGATTTAAAACCTTACTACGTAATCCTAGCTCTTGCTGAAGAAATTCAAGCCAAGTTTGATGAACATGCTACGACTGAACGTCAAAAAGAAAAGCAAGACAGAATCAAAAATGAGCTTGACAGTTTAAGCTCGCTTACAAAGGAATTTGGAAATCTTCAAAAGCAAATGGATTACACAAAAAACAAGTACGGGTTAAAAGATTATGTTAATTCTAGACAAAAGAGATCTTCAAAAAACAATAAGAATAGAAAATCAAGAAATAGAAATAAGAACTGATTTTAGAACATGGATTCAATTCTCTTGTATCGTTTCTGACAAGTATATTGATGAAAATTATAAAATCCCTATGCTGTTTGATTTGGTGATTCCAAACTATGAATTATATATGGAAAGTATCGATTCATTGGAATTACTGAAAGGAATTCTTAATTTTTACAAGTGTAATAAACCGGATAAACCTGAGAAGAAACCTAATAAAAAAGTTGGGTTTCTTTTTGATTATGATATGGACCTCATCTTTGCTGCATTCATGCAGCAGTATGGCATAAATCTATTGAGAACCAATATGCATTGGTGGGAATTCAAAGCATTGCTGAATGGTTTGAATGATGATACCAAGTTCGTTCAGGTCGTTGGATATAGAACTGCGGATCTATCAAAAATCAAGGACAAGAAGGAACGTGCAAGAATGAAAGAACTTCAAGATTATTATGCCATTCAAGAACAGGGAGACCCATTCCAAAGAACTCAGGAAGAAATCGAAGCAGAATTATTTGAATCGTTAGGAATTCCAAAAGAATAAATTAAAGGCAGGTGGTATGATGGCAGATGGTAAAGTTGTTATTGATTTAGAAATCAATGATAAAAGCGTTGATAAGAAACTCAATACAGCTGATAAAAAAGTAGATAAATTTGCTAAAGATGTATCACAAAAAGAAGCTAAACCTAACGTTGATGCTGATACTAAGAAACTGGAAAAGAAGCTTGATGAAGCATCGAATGAGGTTGAAAGCTTTTCAAAAGAAGCTACTGACAACGCAAAAGTTGAAGGTAGTGCAAAAATGGACACTTCCAATTTTGAAAAGAGTGCCCAGACAGTAAAATCAGAAGCATCTGCAGTTGAAAAAGCTATAGATGTTGATGGTAAAGTTGATGTTGAAGATAAAGCAACATCTAAAATAGACAATGTAAAGAAAAAGATAGATGATTTCTTAAACAAAAAAAACAAACCAAAACCTATTGAGCCTCCTGACTCTGATGATTTTGAGAAAAAGCTTCAAGAAATGGAAGATAAAATCAAATCATTCGGTGCAAAGATCGCAGGATATCTAGCCATAGGAGAAGCAATTAAACAAGGAACTGAAATTGGAAAAGAAGTCTATGCTGATTTTGAAGATTCAGTTGCACGTGTCAAAGGTGCTCTAGGAGAAACAGATGACCAAGCGAGACAGACCGCACAGGTCATTAAGGATGTTTATGAGGCTGGGCTTGGTGAAAGTATGGACCGAGTCGCTGAAGCTGTTGTTCGCATCAAACGTAACCTAGGAGAGATGGATGATGGAACCCTTAATTCCATCACACAACAAGCAATCATTCTTGAAGATACATTTGATGTAGATATGAATGAAACCCTTCGAGGTGTTAAAGGCTTGATGAAAAACTTTGGGTTAACTGCGCAAGAAGCAATGGATTATATCATTGCAGGTACTCAAGAAGGACTTGATTGGACAGATGAATTAGGAGACAACATTTCAGAATATTCTGGAAAGTTCTCTCAGGCAGGATATTCAGCAAGTGAATATTTCCAATTATTGAAAAATGGCTCCGATAGTGGAGCGTATAATCTCGATAAGGTAAATGATGCCATCAATGAAGTAACTACTCGTTTAGCTGATGGAACTATTGAGGGTGCTCTAGGTTCATTTTCAAGCGAAACACAAAAGACATTCAAAGCATGGCAGGATGGAAAGGCTACTCAAAAGGATGTTATCGACAGTATCGTAAGTGACATTACTAAATGTGATGATCAACAAAAAGCGTTGACTATGTCAGCTACAGCTTTCGGAACGATGGGAGAAGATGCCAATCTTACATTTGCAAAAGCGTTAAATAGTGTTGGGACTACTTTCGATGATGTTTCAGGAAAAGGGCAACAGTTTGCTGATGAAACAACGACTCCAATGCAGGAATTGGAATCAAAAGTTAGAAAGGTCAAAGACCAATTACAGCCTTTAGGTGATTTGTTCTACGATATAGCAGGAGTTGCACTTGATAACTTTACACCATTATCAGCTGTTATTCTTACTGTAGCAACAGCACTTGCTACTTACAAAGGAATAGTTCTTCTCACCGAAGGAGTAACTAAGGGATTAGCATTAGCGCAGAAACTATTAAATGGCGAAATGATGTTGAATCCAATCGGCCTAATTGTAGCAGCTATTGCTGCCTTGGTAGCTGGATTCATTTATTTATGGAATACAAGCGATGGTTTCAGGTCGTTCTGGATAAATCTATGGAATTCTATAACATCAACATGCGGGCCTGTGATAGATACAATCGTCTCATTCTTTACTGAATCGATACCAGGTGCAATTGACACGCTTGTAGAGACTTTCAGCAATATCGGTCAAACGATTGTTGAATTTTTTTCTGGGCTTGGAGAATCAATTGCATCATTTTTTACTGAAACGATACCGCAAGCATTTGACAGTTTCATTGAAATATTAACAGGATTTATTAGCTCAGCAATCGAATTTTTCAATCAGTTGCCATACAACATTGGCTATGCGATTGGTTCGATAATTGGTTTTATCGTTAATTTAGGAATTAAATTCATTGAATTTACTACGACTGACATTCCAAACTTTGTACAGTCGTTCATTTCTTGGATTTCTCAGTTGCCTGGTCAATTTTGGACATACATAACTGATATCATAGGAAAAGTAGCTGAGTTTGCTTTGAATTTGATTTCCAAAGGATATGAAGCAGGCTCAAACTTTGTATCAAGCATCATCAGTTTTGTTACAGGATTACCTGGGCAAATTTGGAGCGTATTGTCAAATGCTGTTGGAAAGGTTGCTGAATTCGTTGTCAAGATGGGTTCAAAAGGAATTGAAGCAGCCAAATCACTATGGAATGGTATTGTTGATACTCTTGTTGGATTGCCTGGTAAAATGGCAGATATTGGTAAAAATATCGTGGAAGGTATCTGGAACGGTATCAAGAATGCAAAAGACTGGTTGCTTAGCAAGATTGGCGATTTTGCAAATGGTGTTGTAGATGGTATCAAAGGATTCTTTGGCATTCATTCACCTTCAAAAGTCATGAGAGATGCCATTGGTAAATTCTTACCACCAGGTATTGCAGTAGGTTTTGAAGTGGCCATGCCAAAAGCTCAAAAATCTATGAACAAAGAACTTGAAAAAATGACAAGTGACTTGAATGGTATCATGAACTTCAATTTGGATGATATTGAACTGAAAACAAATCTTGATATCGCAAGACAAACAGCATTTGAAAGCAATGTCACAAATGAATTAAAAATTGATTATGATAAGATGGGAAATTCAACTGCTAAAGCAATTAAAAACAGTGGAATGTCTTTCAAAGTAGACAAGCGTGAATTTGCCAGAATTATTTAGAAAGGAGCATTTATGAAAGTATATTATGTCAATTCAAACAATGAGCAAATAGATTTGTTAAGTGCTCCTTATCATATTGAGAAAACTGACTTTTTTAACTTTGAGTGGTCATATGAAACTGAAAATAGAAGGGTCACACGCTTTTATCGTGATGTCGAAACGAAAAAGGTTAGTGTAGATATCTTTAGCCAAAATCAAAAAGACTTCTACAGTGCTCTAAATAGACTCGTTGAGATATTTGATGTAGATAACGTAAGCAATGTCAAAGGAAAACTCTTCTATAATGACTACTATATAGAGTGCAATATCTTTAAGAACCAAAAAGACATGAAGTCATATATTCTTCCATACGCAAAGGTAGATTTAACTCTGGTAACTGATTCAACTAAATGGATCAAGGAAGATACCTACCATTTTTACAGCAGTGGTGAAGGAAGAAAAGCTGGAACAAAGAAGTATTCCTATAAATACCCTTATGTCTATGGTACGAGCGAAGGACAAATGACAGTCAGAAACATTGGAGTCGTTGAAAATGATATTTTATTAAGAATATATGGTCCAGCACAAGACCCAGCCATTAAAATAGGAGACAACCTTTATCAAATCAATACGACGCTTGAAGCAAATGAAAGACTTGAAATCGATACAATGAAAAAGAAAGCTGTAAAAATCACAGCACACGGTGATAAAATCAATGTTTTCAATGACAGGAACAAAGACAACAGATTGTATGTTCCCATCCCACCTGATACAAATATTGTCGTTTGGAACAACTCTTTTTCATTTGATATCGTTGTCTACGATGCAAGAAGTGAACCGAAATGGGAGAGCGATGAATGATGATGGAGTTCATCTACACGGATCCTAACGGAATTGAACAGGGACCATTATTAAACTGCAGCCTAGACTTGGAAATTGGAATATATGACAAAGCCAAGAACGACTTTGAAATAACTGTTTCAACGGACAGCTGGGACCGCAAATTGACATATGACAGCAGGTTTTATTGTGTCGGTACCGAATTTGGTGGGATAGTAAAAAGTATCGAAATAGATACTGAGGCTGAAGAAGTAAAAATAGGTGGTATATGTCCAAGAAGATTGCTAGCAAATGATATTATTCAGCCAAAAAAAAGAACTGATGAATACTATGAATTCATAGGTGAAGCAAACGAATGCATTCGAGAATATATCAATTCATCAACTGATTTTTTCAATTATGTTGAAAATAAATCTAAATCAGTAAGTTTAAAAAAGAAACTGGCTGATTTTTTTGTTGTTTCACAAGAAGATAGTGGAATAACCATTAATTATCAAGCGCGTTATTACAACACACTACAGGCATTTGAAACAATGCTAAATGATGCAAATGCCAAGCTTAGACTTATTTGGAATAAAAATGGACAGATTGAACTTTCAGTTGAACCAATTATCAATTATTCCGAAAGCCTCCAATTCGACAATGATTACAATCTGCAAATTATCGCTAAAAAAGATATAAATCAATGTAATCATTGTATCGGGTTAGGCAAAGGCGATTTGCAAGAAAGGCAGGTTGTTCATGTCTTTAAAATCAATGATCAATATTTAGAATTGAGTGAAATTGATGACAGTTCTTTGATTCCGATTGAACTGAATACAATGACGTATGACTATTCAAATGTTGAAAGCGTTCAAGAACTGATAGATGGAACCAAAACAAAATTAAAAGAAGCACAGACTGATAACTCTTTAGAAATTACATTTGATAACTTATCTCCTGAAATTGGAGACATTGTAGGAGCAAAAGAATACATAACAGGTATTTCTATGCAAAAGCCTATTGTTCAAAAGATAGTCAAATGTACGTTTGAAAAAGACTACACAGACTGTGACATTGATTACAAGGTAGGTGATTAGATGGCAAGTTCAAGTGATGCAGTTGAGGCAATTACATTGACAGGAAAAGAAGTATCTGCAAGTATCGACGCATATTTGTTTGATGCTCTATATTCAGTTGATGGTATTTTTACAAAAGGCAATCAAATGGAAACTTCTATTGTCAGCAATAATAAAGTAAGGATTGCTGATGGATTGCTTATAAACCAAGGACATTTTCTTAGAATCAAACCAGGAATGTATTGCGATGTGCCAATTGAAAATGGTACTCAAAACATGAAACGTTGCGATTGTATCGTTGCTCAATTTAAAATTGATGAAAGCGGAGAATCACACGATATTGTTGTCATCCAAGGTACACCTGGAGAACAAGAAACAGTTCCGTCATTAACAAAAGATGATCTTGAAAACGGTGGTGCTTTACGTCAAATTGAATTGTTCAGAGTTCATTTGAATGGAATCAATATTTCAGGTGTCGATAGAATTGCTAGGACAGTCAATTCATTTAGTGATGCAATCTTTTACAAGGGTTAACATATGAGAATTATTGAAATCTATCTGAATGAAAATCAATCACATTCATGTACTAGAAATATCTTCTATGCTGGAAGAAAGTATGATAGCAACAATACAGCTGTCAAATTCACCAACAAAAATCTATTCATTGATGGCTGGAACTTCTACTTGAAAGTAGATATGGACGATGAAGTAACTGAAATACCATTACTTCAAAATCTGTTTATCATTGGAGAAAATCTTACTCAAACAGCAGGGGTATTAACCTGTACATTGATTGGCAGAAACAGTGATGATAATTCTACTAAGACATTTGAACCATTTAGATTGAAAATCGAAGATGTCGAATATGATCAGGATGATAAGGAACAACAACCAATGGATCCAAACATGAAGTTGCTGTATGAACAATTAATTAATTTAAAACAAGAATTACAACAAAAAGAACTTGCGACTCTTCCTGCAGGTGGTAATAAAGACCAAGTATTGCAAAAAGCAAGTAATATCGATTATGACTTTGCATGGAAAGATATGCAGGGAACAGCCACTGAAATGTCTGATGATGAATTAGACAATATGTGGAAAGAAGTATTTGAATAAAAAAATAAATAGAAAGAGAGATATATTATGAGTTTTGTAACTGATTCAATTTTAAAAACAGCCCTAGGAAAAATTAAAGCATGGGGCGAAGGAAAATTTGTAGCGCAAGAATCTGGAAAAGGTTTATCTACAAATGATTATACAAATGCTGATAAAACAAAATTAAACGGTGTTGCTACTGGTGCTCAAGCAAACAAAATTGAAAGCGTAAAAGTAAATGGTACAGCTTTAACTCCTGATTCATCGAAAGCTGTAAATGTAGATTTATCTGCTTATGCTAAATCAGCTGATGTAACAAAAGAAATTGCTTCTGCAGTTTCAGGAGTAACTCAAATTGATTATTCAGTCGTTGAACAATTACCTTCAACCGGTAAAAAAGGAGTTATTTATTTAGTTGCTAACAGTGGTTCGGATAACAATATCTATGATGAATACATCTACATCAATTCTAAATTTGAAAAATTAGGATCTAGAGAATTAGATTTAAGTTCATATGCTAAAAAGACTGATATCCCAACTAAAGTATCAGCTTTAACAAATGATTCAGGATATCAAACATCTGCACAAGTTAATTCTGCTATTGACGCTAAATTACTAGCAATGACTGAAACTGAATTAAATTCAATGTGGACTGAAGTATTTGGAGCTTAATCCATCAAGGAGGGCTTGATGAATGATAGAATATTTCAAAAGGATGTTTTCGAACATGAGTGAAAGAGCCTCAAACACTGATTCGTCAAAAAAATTCCTAACTGATGATGTTTTACAAGCACTTTTAACCAAGCTGAAAAGTACTTTTATAACAGTTTCTCAACTAAATGATTTACAAAAGAGAATCGGGCAGTTAGAAAAAACAGTCAGTGAATTAGAAAGCACATTAGACGACGCAGTATATTACAAAGAGTAGATTGATTTCTGCTCTTTTTTCTTTGGAAGGAGAAAAATATGAAAGATTTTGAAACACGTGAGTGCGTTGTACACACACACACACACAACTTACCAAAAATAGGAAAGGTACAACGAAGTGCCTTTTCTCATTCTTTAAAAAGATTGGTGGTGAAAAGCATTTAGGTTAGTTTTAACCTAGATGTCAACATGCCAAAACTTATTGATAAAAATGGAAATGAATTGCTTAATCTACAAATGTCTACAGATGAACATTGGACGGGAAAATATTGGATTGATGGTAAAAAAATCTATGAAAAAATAATTACATGGACTGGACTTAGGGTTGGTGTAAGCACCATAGATCACTCAATCAGTAATTTGGGTGAATTCATTGATTATGAAGTCACATGTACAAACGGAGAAGATTTCTATAGATTCCCAGTTGTTTATTATTCTGGTGGGGATACGGGAACGTTCTACTCTACGTATTTCATTTTGAATGTAAACAATATTCGTTTTGCTAACAATTACAGTTGGGCAAATTATAAATTTAAAGCAATTATTCGTTATACAAAAAGATAAAGATAAAGGCACTTATGTATCTTTTCTTGTTTGATTTTTATTAAAAGAATTAAAGAAAGAGAGGATCATACAAATGTCAAAAATTAAAAAATTTGTGAGGAGTGGGTACTGTTTACTAGCAATAGTAAAAACAGTATCCTTTTACCTATTATCTCTAAAAAAGGAGGTGCAGTTGAATAGCTGTACTTCTTTAAAGAGAGGTGTTATTTATGGCTAAATTTGTTAATTCTAACGGAGATGAAATCAATGCTGATGTTGTTCTTTGGAGTGGTAGTCATTCCGGCTATGGGCACGATTTAACATTAAATGATGATGCTTTGAAATTTAAAGAGTTAATCATAATTAGTGATAATAGCGCAGTTATTGCACCAATTATTGATGGAGAGATCATATATTCTGGTGTTGTTAACAACTGGACTGTTACTAATATGTCTTTTAAATATAATCAGGCATCAAAACTGTTACACATTGATAATTGTAGATGGACAAATTCATCTAACAATCAAGGTACAACTGTTACTAAAGTCATTGGAAGATATTAGTCATAAACAAAAGCTGTTCTCATGATAAGGTAAACCTTATCAGTTGATTGTATTATATATAAAAAAATAGCAATTAAAGGACGAAAGTCCTTTTTTTGATGCCCTGGACACGGCTTAAAACTATCTAGAAAGGGTGATTGAATTGAAAGTTAAAAAATATGATTTTAATCAATGGTTGAAAGCTGCAGGTATTAGAGCAATCAAAACAGTAGCTCAAACGACTGTAGCACTAATTGGAACATCTACAGTCATGAATGAAGTCAATTGGGCAATGATCATTAGTGCAAGTTGTCTATCTGGTGTCGTTTCTATTCTAACAAGCGTTGCAGGACTTCCAGAGTTGGAAGAAATTGAAAGTGAGTAATTATGTATGAATTTCTAATAAAAACTTATACGATTGTTCTTCCAGTTATTCTTTCGTATATTGTGTGGCTTTTACAAGAACAAAAGAAAAAAGCAAAACAAGATGCGATTGTAAGAGATGAAAGAATTAAAAAAGAAAGAGAAATGCGAGAAGCTAACTCAAAAGGTACAATGCTCTTATTAAGAGTAAAATTAATAGAATATCATGAAAAGTATATGAAAAGGGGCTCGATTCCAACATATGCATATGATAATTTTAATGAAATGTATGATGCATATCATGCGCTCGGTGGTAATGGTATGGTTACCAAAATGAAAAATGAGATAGAGCTTCTACATTTACAAAGCAAAGAGGGTAGTTAAATACTCTCTTTTTATTATGAAAAAGGAGGTATTAACATATGGGATATGTTATGAAACAAAATTTCGCACGTAAAGAAAATTATGGTAGTCAACGTAATACAAATGATATTAAATGGTTGGTCATTCACTATACTTCTAACGATGGAGATAGTGATGAATCGAATGGTAAATACTTTGCTAGGGAAGTTGTTAAAGCATCTGCTCATTATTTTGTAGATGATGATTCAGTAACTCAAAGTGTTCCAGATAATTATGCTGCTTATGCGGTTGGAGGTAAATGTCAATCAAATCACCACCCATATTATGGTACGATTAAAAACGCTAACTCAATTTCTATTGAGATGTGCGATAACCATAAAGATGGTACTGTTCACATTTGTGATGAAACTCTTGCTAATACTTATGCGTTAGCTAGAGCATTGATGAAGAAATATAACATTGATATTGATCATGTTGTACGTCATTATGATGTCAATGGTAAATTATGCCCAAACTGTAATGGTTTACTAAATGATAACGTATGGCAAACATTCAAGAATAACATTGTTAACTCTACAACTGGAGCATTAGGCACAGGTACTGTAGTTCCAGCTGCTGCTAAAAATGACAACTTGGATAGTATCATCTCAAGGGGTCAACAACATTCAATCAACTTTACAGGTCATTCAATTGCAACTGATGGTGCATATGGTCCTAAGACTCGAGCAAATATTGCTAGATGCTTCCAACATGCTATTAATTTGGACTATGGTAAAAACTTAAAAGTTGATGGTGTTTTTGGTAAAAACAGTAAATCGGCTTTAGGTAAACACTATGTAAAACGTAAAGAAACTCAATACATGGTTACAGCGGTAGAAATTGCGTTAATGTGTAGAGGATATGATGTCAACGGTGTTGAATGCCCGGGTAAATTTGGTAGTGGATTAGAAGCTGCAGTAAAACAATTCCAATCAGATAGAGGATTGAAAGTTGATGGAATTGCAGGAAGAAACACTATTTTGAAACTAATGGGTGTTTAGAATGAAAAGATTAAAGATTATCATCATTATATTACTTTTATCGATTGTTTGTTTACTTGCTAAAAACACTCAATATCATTCTCAAATTATCGAAAAAGATAATCAAATTGAGAAATTAAAACAAGAAAATTTGAAATATCAATATCAAATTGAAAGATTGAATGAACAATGGGGAGTTTACAGTGAATAATTAAGTAGTATAATCAAATGTGTAAAAATTTAATTGTATTATAGCTAATCCATACTTTAGTTAAATAATTCGACGTCAAGAAACAATTGAATATTTTACATTAAAAAGACCTACTCATTAATTTGGGTAGGTTCTTTTTTTTGTGATTTTTTCCAATTTCTCTATCCTTATTATATATAGGGGATTATTTCAATAAAAGTTGAGGAATAATACAATATGAAACAGTATAAAATAGTATGAAAAGAGATATGTAGATAAAATTCGTTGCACAAATATAATCAATCAATGTATAATACCTATAGCAAGAAATGAAAATGAGACAAAAATTAGGCGTTTATGAATAGGGGAGTTTTTAGTATGGGTAGAGAATATGATGTTTTAGATATAGCAAGATATATAATTAATAAATGCAATAATGAAGAAATTATTATTTCCAACTTAAAATTACAAAAATTATTATATTTTGTTCAAGGATATACTTTTGCTTTTACAGGACATAGATGTTTTTCTGATAAAATTGAAGCATGGAGCTATGGGCCGGTATGTCCAAGGGTGTATCATGAATTTAAAAAATACGGTTCAGATGCTATACCACCTATAAATTATTATGAGGTTGTGGAATTTGACGGGGATAGTATTCAATGGGTTGAAAAAAAATTCAGTTCATTAGATATTGATCAAGATACAAGAGATACTATAGATGTTATAATTGAAAAGTTTGGACACATAAGTGCTATAAAACTTGTTTACATTACACATAGTCAAGCACCTTGGATAGAAACCTATAATAACCCAAATAAACACGATGATACTATAGATGAAAATCTTATAAAAAAATTTTTTACTCATCAAGTATATGGAGGATAGTAGTTTATGGATATTAATTCAAAAAGAAACTTGATTCCAGAAGATAAAAATGAATATTCGTTTTTGGAAACAATTCAAGCTGAAACTGTAAATTTAGCTAAATCTCTTAATACTCCCGAACAAGAATTTAATATAGATGATTTTGAAAAATTATTAGATGACTATTTAACTAAATATAGCAGGATTTTATATTCCTCTTTTACAGCGTATATTTATCGTCTAAAATCAGAAAAGAAAGATAAAGAAATTGATAATATGAGTGGCAATTTAGTAAGTATAATTTCCTCTTTTAATGTTGAAGAAAAAATTGAAGATAGACAAAAAATACTTCTTAAACTTTATGATCATATTTCTTTAGCTACTAGACAAGCATCGACTATGGAAGTAACAAAAGAAAAAGTTGATCCTTATATTTTAAAAGCAACAGAAACAATTAAATCTCAATTGGAAAATTTGAATCAAGATATGATTGCATATAAAGAAAGAATGCGTGCAGATATCGAAGCACAAAAAGATTCTTTAATGTCTCAAATGATTGCAATCGTGGCTATCTTTGTTGGTATTTCATTTGTTATGTTCGGTGGAATGTCACTAATCAATGATTTGTTTACTCATGTTGATGGACAACCAGTGCCTTTAGTTGAACTGATCTGCTTAGGATGTTTAATTGGAATTGTAATGATTGTAGTCATGTATTGCTTTATTATGTTTATCTTATCAATCACAAGAAATAAAATGTTACGAGCTAAAAAAATATTTTTTAAAATCGTTCTAAAAACTTGTACCATTTTAGGAATGGTTTCATGTGTAATGTTTATAATTTGGTGTTGCCAAACATTTTTAAAATAAAAGTTCTCCTATTAACTAGGGAACTTTTTAATTTATAAATTCATTCAGTACTTCAATATCATCATTAACTAAAGTGTCTTGCATTATTAAGATATCTAGTACTCTATCAAGTGTGGTTTCAAAATAATGAGATTGAGCAGGGTACGCATTACATAACGCAACATCGAAATCATTGAATATGATAATATTGTTGATTTCAGTATAGTAAATAAAAGCAGGGCAATTATGATCATAATAATCTATCATCATTACGCATTCTTCTATCATGTCATCACATTCATAATTTGCATACACATTTAATCTTTTGCTAAAATCTCTATCTATGTATTTTCTAATATATTTGTAAACATTATTAAGTGCCATATAACTCCTCCTGACCTTTATAGCTTACAACCAACTCATGAAAAATGAAATCAATAACGACCCAAATGCTTTTTAAAATGACTGAAAAAATATTATTAATTCCGCAATTTGAAATAAAAATGCGGAGTATATGCGTAATTGAGTGAAAAATGATCTCCATTATTAAACACAAAGCTAGTAATATCAATACTTTTGAGAGATTGAAAACTAAAAATGCCCGATTTCGATTTCGTACAAAATGATTTGTGAGTTAACAACTTCAATTTGTGCATCACAACTTTTTTCTTTTACTAAACGATTTTTACTTGTAACATTTGGAATAACAAGCAGTAAAATAACTAGTATTACAGAAATACAAAAAATCATTTCAATGAGTGTAAAACCTTTTTTATTAGAATTCATAATCCTTATAATCCTCCTTTTTATAAATTTGAGACAACATTCATCATAGGAATTATTATTGAAACATACACAACAATTACAAATGTAGCAACAAAACCATAAATCAATGGAACTATGATTTTTATAAATTTAGAAACAAATTGATTTAATTGCATAAATGTAAGTTGGATATAATTTTCTAAACTTTGGTTTTCATGACTATTTTGAATAATAGATATAAATTTTTTAAAATCATCTGAAAAATAAGGAAAATCATTAACTGCTAAATTAAAATCATGACCATTTACAATTAAACGATAAAGTTCATAAACAATCATTTTAATATCACTATCAGTTATTTTATCATATAAAGTTTCAATAATAGATGTTGTATCATAGTGCTGTATGAGTAATTCATTATAATAAATTGCAAACTTTAACGAATAATACTTACAAATCAATTTTTTAATAAAATGTGTATGATTAATCAAAAAATCTATCTGATTGAATTTTTGTTTTGCAATGCTTTGATAGATAAATATCATTAAAATAATATTTATTATAGTAATTAGTGTTAAAAAAACAGGAATTGCATGTAATAATACAAATAGACATTGAATAATAAATGATTTTTGAATATCAAAATCGTTAAATAAAATTTCAACCTGTGGTAATAAGTAAAAAACAGTAAAAATAGAAAAAACAAATAAGAAAATAAGCAATATAATTGGATATGCCAATTTTTTTAAAAAAATATTTTTATACTCATCTCTTTTTTTGCAAATTTCAATTGACTTTTTTAATGCAGTTTCTAACGTGAATTCATTTTTAAAAAATGAATAATATTCTTTAAATAGAGTAGGAAAGGGAAGCATTATAAAAATTTCGTCAAGAGAAAGACCTTGATTTAAATAGTTCTTTATTTCCTTTACTTCTTTTTCATAGTTAAGCAAACTGCAAAAATCAAGCGTTTCTTGTAATGAATATCCTTGATTAAAGAAAAAAATAAGTAGATCAATAAAATTAAGTAATTTATTTTTCATTTAAAACACCTACATTTTTTAATGTGCATGCAGCTTTCGAAAAATCATAGTAATCTATTTTCTTTCGATTAAAATATTTTAATAAGTTTTTTTGATCAATGTATTCACTTAAAATAAATACTTCTTTTTTATCGTTAAAACGCATTTTTTGTGTCATGATACCAAGAAGAACATCTTCTAAGTCAAGAGATGAAATGTTTAAGTTTTCTAATCTTTTAATCGTATTTATACAATTACTTGCATGAATAGTTGTTAGTACAAGATGTCCAGTTAAAGCACATGTAAGTGCTAATTGAGCTGTCTTTTCATCACGTACTTCACCGACCATTATGACATCTGGGTCATGTCTTAATATTTGTTTTAACGATTCATGATAGCTGATACCTTTTCTGTCATCAATTTCAATTTGCAAACAATAATCTTTATTGATTTCAATAGGATCCTCTAGTGTAATAATATTTTTTTTATACATCTTATTAATTGCATCTAAAATCGCATATAATGTTGTAGATTTCCCAGAGCCAGTTGCACCACTTATTACAAATAATCCGCTATCCTTTTGGACAATCTGTTTTAAAAATTGATAAACATGAATATCTTTACTAATATTTTCTAATGATAATTTTTGATGATTATTTAGGATACGAATAACAATGGAATCCATATCTTTTCCAATAAGTGAGGAAATTCTTAAGTTATATTTTTTATTATTTAAAACATACACATAATGTCCTGTTTGAGGTTTACGGTAATAATTTAAATCAATTTTAGAAATGAAACGAATATAATTCATTAATTGAATAATATTTGTTTTTGCATAGGTTTCATAAGTAAGTAGTTCCCCACAAATCCTAAATTTAATCACTCCTTTCTCTGTACATTGTAAATGAATATCACTTACATTTTTTTTAATAGCTTGATAAATAATCTGTTCAAATAGTTCCTCCATAAAAATCCTCCTATTATTATATAGACAATTTATTCTTAAATTTCTTTTTTTTAAGTTGATTTTTTTCAAAAAATATAAATAGTAAGAATATCGATTGTAAAAATAAAAAAACTATTCCATTCATAATAATTTTTTGTTACAATCAACAAGGATATTATTAAAAAGGAGATTATTATGATTAACGTTAGTGATTTAAAACCAGGTGTTACTTTTCAAATGGATGGAAATTTATTTGTAGTATTAGATTATTCTCATAATAAAACTGCCAGAGCAGCAGCAAATATTAAAGTTAAAATGAAAAACTTACGTACTGGATCTACTACTGAAATGACATTCGGTGGAAATGATAAAGTAAAAAGAGCACAAATCGATAAAAAAGAAATGCAATACTTGTATAATACAGGGGATGCATTTGTATTTATGGATGGAGAAACATATGAACAAATTGAAATTCCAGCTGAAAATTTAGAATGGGAAAAGAATTTCTTAAAAGAAAGTGATACAGCAACGATTAGAAGTTTTGAAGGTGAAGTATTAGGTGTACAATTACCTGATAAAGTTACTTTACAAATTACTGAAGCAGAACAAGCGGTTAAAGGAGATACAGCAACTGGAGCAACAAAAAATGCTGTTTTAGAAACTGGATTCCAAATCAAAGTCCCTTTATTTATTAATGAAGGAGAAATGGTCGTTATTTCAACTGCTGAAGGAAAATATTCAGGCAGAGCTTAGCACTAGGACAAAACCTAGTGTTTTTTCATATTCTAAAACGTGATTGCATACAGTAGGTAATGAGGGGATGTTCATGAATAAACAAGCTATAACATTTTTATCATTATTTACATTGATTCTTGTTTTATCAATTTATTATTTATTAGTACCACCAATTGATCAAGGTGACACGGTCTCAAAAAAATCATTAAGTAGAATAGAAATTTTGCAAAGTGAACTCAATAAAAATCATGAAAATAAAATTAATGACAATAATACGGTAATTGCCTCTTCAAAAGCATCTGAAAAAGAAATTTCAACAGCACTTACTTCTAATGAAAAAACAAAAGCAATTATAAAAAATGAAAAAGATATCTGTCAGTTATTAACTGATAAAGGGTATAAAGAATGTTTTTGTGAGATTGATGGTGGACACATGAAAGTAGTTGTAAAATTAAAAGATGCAACTTCGAAAGATGCTAATAAAATCATCAAGCTTATTCATAATAAATATAATGGATATATCATTGAAGTTAAATTTGTTGAAGACTAATGATACTTCTAACTTGAATAATCAATGATTTTTAGATAAAATAAAGTATAGAGATATAAAGGAGTAATTTTATGGAATACTATACAGTAGAAAAGAAAAATAATTTAGGTGAACAATATATTGAATTATCTGTTTTTCAAGCAATTACTAATCATGAAGTGAGTAAAATAAACGGGATTGATTTTGATGGTGGAAAAAATTCTGTAAATATTGAAATCAATGATAATAATCAAGTAATCATCGGTATTGACATTGTCATTGATTATGGGCTTAATGTTGGAAAAGTTGTTAGTGAAATTCAAAATGAAGTTGTAAATGCTATTGATAGATATATTGGCTTTAGAAATGTTAAAGTGAATGTTAATGTCAATAAAATTAAATTCTAGGGATTGTCTAGCAATTCCTTTTTTATTGTGTTTATTTATTTAATTTCGTAAGAAACTATGATAGAATATGAATATATTTTGGAAGGAAATGTGTATGGAAAAAGTAAGAAAAAAATTAATTAGAGAAAAAGCTGTTATTGCAGTTTACCAATATCTTTTAACAAATTCAACAGAAGAAGAAATTATGAATTATTTAAACGAATGTTATAAACCAAGAATGGATGAAAGAGAAATTGAACTTTGTAAAGAAATTGTTTTCAATACGATTGAACATATTGATGAATATGTGCCTCTTATTGAAAAGAATTTGAAAAAATCATGGTCAATTGATCGTCTTTCTATGATGGAAAAAGCAATTCTTTATGTAGCTATTTATGAACGAAATGAAGTTTCTAAAGAAATTTCAATTAATCAAGCAGTTGAATTAGCAAAAAAATACTGTAATGAAGATGCTTATAAATTTATTAATGGAGTTTTAGGTGCCATTGGATAAAAAATATATAACAGTTTCTGCTTTAAATAACTATTTAAAGCGAAAAATAGATGTTGATATGCAATTACAGCATGTCTTCATCAAAGGTGAAATATCTAATTTTAAAAGAAATATGAGTTCTGGTCATTTGTATTTTACACTAAAAGATGGTAAATCACATATTAGTGCGATTATGTATAAAGGATTTGCTGAACAATTAAATTTTGATGTAAAAAATGGTGATTCAGTTTTAATAGAAGCAACTGTTTCTGTTTATGCAGTTACAGGATATAATCAATTAATAGTTAAAAATATTGAACCTGATGGAGTAGGTTCATTATTTTTAAAATTTGAGAATTTGAAAAAATCATTACTACAAGAAGGTTTGTTTGATGAAAAACATAAAAAAAATATTCCTTCTTACCCTAGCAAAATTGCTGTTTTATCAGCATATCCTAGTGCTGCATTAATGGATGTAATGCGTACTTTAAAAAAACGTTTTCCTGTGTGTAGAGTTATCATTTTTCCTATACCTGTACAGGGGAAAGACGCATATTTGAAAATTATTTCAACTTTGAAATTCGTAGATGAACTTCACTTTAATACCATTATTTTGGCACGAGGTGGTGGCTCGTTAGAGGATTTATGGAATTTTAATGAAGAAGCATTAGCAAGAACAATTTTTGAATTAAAAACACCTATTATTTGTGGAATAGGGCATGAAATAGATTTTACAATATGTGATTATGTATGTGATTTAAGAGCGTTAACACCTACCTATGCAGCTATTGAAGCCACACCTAATATAGAAGATATGTATAAGCATTTATCAATGTTAGATGGTCTTTTAAAATCAAATATGAAGTATAAAATTGAAACATTGAATACAAGATTAAATCGCTTAACACACTTTTATTTATTTAAAAATCCTGAAAAACTATATGGTGATCACTTACAATATGTTTCTTATTTACAAGATAAAATTTCTAATTTCATGGAAAAACGTTTAAATAATAATATGGTTATTTATACAAAACTTAATTTACAATTACAATCTCAAAATAAAGTATTTGTAAGTCATTATCAACAAAAGATTCAAACATATGAAAATTTATTAAAAATAAATTTTCATAATAAACTTAAAGCCAATCAAAATAACTTAAGTATGTTGATTTCTAAATTAAATGCATTAAGTCCTTTACAAACGTTAGAAAGGGGCTATGCTTTAGTAAAAAAAGAAAATCAATATGTTTCAAGTATAGATGATTTAAATAATGAAGATAATGTTTCTATCTATTTAAAAGACGGTTACGTTAAAGCAACGATTCATAAGGAGTAATGTATATGGAAAAAATGACATTCGAACAGGCAATAAAACGATTAGAAGAAATTGTCGATTTATTAGAAAATAACGAAACATCTTTAGATGATAGTGTTGAACTTTTTCAAGAAGGCGTACAGCTTTCTCAATATTGTTCAAAAAAATTAGGAAATGTAGAAAATAAAGTTTCTAAAATACTTATTGATGGTCAATTAGAAGATTTTGATGTAGAGGTAGAAAATAATGAATAATGTTATAAATGAAATTAATCAAAGACTTGAAAATATTTTATCTCAATATCCTGATAGTAAGGTTAAGGAAGCTATGTATTATTCTTTAAAAGCAGGGGGAAAGCGAATTAGACCATTAATTGTTTTACAAGTGATTAGAGCATATGGTCTTGATTATAGAAAGTATATTGATATTGCTTGTGCATTAGAAATGATACACACTTATTCATTGATCCATGATGATTTACCTGGAATGGACAATGATGATTTAAGACGTGGAAAACCAACATGTCATAAACAATTTGGTGAAGCAACAGCAATTTTAGCAGGAGATGGTCTTCTTAATGAAGCAGTAAACATCATTTTACAAACCAATCTAGATGATTCATTAAAACTTTCACTTGTTTCTTGTTTATATACATCAAGTGGTATAAACGGGATGATTTTAGGACAAGAATATGATATTGAAAATGAAGATAAAAAGCTTTCAAAAGAAACATTAGATAAAATTCACCATTATAAAACAGGAAAATTATTATCTTGTGCCTTTCAAATGGGAGCTTTAATTGCCTCACCAAACGATTTAGAAATTTTAAAACAAATAGGTTATAAAATTGGCTTAGCATTTCAAATTCAAGACGATATTTTAGATGTGACATCTGATGCCAAAACATTGGGTAAAAATACAGGAAGTGACGAAGCAAATCATAAAGAAACTTATGTTACACTTTTAGGAATTGAAAATTCTCAAAAAGAAGTTGATTTACTATTTAATGAAGCTCAGCAACTTGTGTATTCATTAACACTAAATCATGGATTGATTTTGGAAATTATTGAAAAATTATGGAAAAGAGTGAGATAAATGGATTTAACAAAAATTAAAGGTCCTTCTTTTTTAAAAGAATTAACAGAAAAGGAATTGAATGACTTAGCAAAGGATATTCGCCAATTTATTATTGAATCTGTTTCTCAAACAGGTGGACATTTATCAAGTAATTTAGGAATTGTTGAATTAACTATTGCTTTGCATTATGTGTTTAACTCACCTGAAGATAAAATATTTTTTGATGTAGGACATCAATGTTATGTTCATAAAATTTTAACAGGACGTGCAAAAGATTTTACACATTTAAGAAAATTCAATGGTTTATCGGGCTTTCAAAAACGTTGTGAAAGTAAACATGATGTTTGGGAGGCTGGTCATTCTTCTACAGCTCTTTCGGCAGCTGTAGCAATGGCAATCGCAAGAGACTTAAATAAAGAAAGATTTAGCATTGTTCCTGTAGTAGGCGATGGAGCTATTGTAGGCGGCGAATCTTTAGAAGCTTTAAATCATCTTGGTTCAATTAATAATAAAGTAATTTTAATTTTAAATGATAATCAAATGTCAATCTCTAAAAGCATTGGTGGTATGAACAACTTTCTAAATAATGTGCGTATGTCTAATACATATAATAAAATGAAAGATGACTATCGTTCGATTTTACAACATGGGAAATTAGGAGAAGGTGTTTATAAAGCTACAAAATATATTAAAGACTTTGTAAAAAGAGGTTTTATAAATGATACTATTTTTGAAGACTTTGGTATTGATTATTTAGGTCCGGTGGATGGACATAATATTGTTGAATTGATAAGAGTATTGCAACTTGCACAAAAGAATAAAAAGAGTGTCGTTGTACATGTTGTTACTGAAAAAGGAAAAGGTTATTCATTTGCTGAAAATGATCAAGAAGGTAAATGGCATGGAACTCCACCATTTAATGTAAAAAGTGGCTGTGTGCTTTCTTCTGGAAATTCTTCAAAAAAATCATGGTCGGAAATTATATCTGATCAGGTTTTACAATGGATGAAAATTGATAAGGATATTGTTTCAATTACTCCTGCAATGATTAAAGGATCTGCAATGAATACTTTATTTAAAGTATTCCCAGAAAGATGTTTTGATGTAGGAATTGCTGAAGAGCATGCTCTTACTTTTACAGCAGGTTTATCTATTTCTCAAAAAAAACCTTTTATTTCTGTCTACTCTTCTTTTTTACAAAGAGCTTATGATCAAATTAATCATGATATTGCTAGAATGGATTTACCATGTCTTTGCAGTATTGATCGTGCAGGTATTGTAGGAGAAGATGGCCCAACGCATCATGGGGTATTTGATGTAAGTATTTTATCACCTATTCCTAACATCGTTCTTTTTGCTCCTAAAGATGCTAGAGAACTTCGTCAATTTGTAAATACAGCATTTCATAATTTTAATAAACCTTATTTTATTAGAATACCTAGAGGAAGTATTGATGATATAAAAGTTGATTATAATAATCAATTAGAATTAGGTACCTGGACTATTGAATCTTGTAAAGATGACTATAAAATGACTTTAATTTGTTATGGTGATAATGTTGAAAAGATAAAAACAATAATCAAAAGTAAACATTTAAATATTAGAATTATAAATGCGAGATTTATTAAGCCTATAGATGAAGATATGGTACATAAAATATTTACTGAAAATGATAAACCGATTCTTGTATATGAAACTATTTTAAAAACAGGATCATTAGGTTCGATATTATTGACTTATTGTAATGAAAAACATATTTTAAGAACTTTTGAACATATTGCACTTGCAGATCATTATTCAAAGCAAGGATCTGTACAAGAAATATATGATGATGAAAAAATTGATTTAGATACTGTTATAAATAAATGTGAGGAATTAATGAATGGAAAAAAAGAGAATTGATGTATTACTAGTAGAACAAGGATTCTTTGACTCGCGTGAAAAAGCAAAACGTGCTATTATGGCTGGAATAGTTCATAATGATCATGAAATTATTGATAAACCTGGTACAAAAGTCCCTGTAGATATGGAGCTTTTTGTAAAGGGAACGGTTATGCCCTATGTTTCTAGAGGCGGTTTAAAATTAGAAAAAGCACTAAAAATATTTGATATTTCAATGCAAAATCGTGTTATGGTTGATATTGGTTCTTCAACAGGAGGATTTACAGATTGTGCTCTTCAAAATGGTGCACAATGTGTTTATGCTGTAGATGTAGGTACGAATCAACTTGTTTGGAAATTAAGAAATGATCCACGAGTTATTGTTAAAGAAAAAACGAATTTTAGATATGCTACCCGTGATTTATTTGAAAATGGGATACCTAATATTGCAACGATTGATGTTTCTTTTATTTCTTTGAAACATATTTTTATCCCTCTTAAAGATATATTAAATAAAAATGATGATATTGTAGCGTTGATCAAGCCTCAATTTGAAGCAGGAAAAGATGAAGTTGGGAAAAAAGGAATTGTAAAAGATCCTAAAACACATTTAAAGGTTATCGAAAATGTCATTACGTATGCAAATGAATGTCATTTGAGCTTACAAGCATTGTCTTTTTCTCCAATTACCGGTGGAGAAGGTAATATCGAGTTTTTAGCTCATTTTAAAGTTGGTGGAGTAAATAATCCTATTGATATTGAAAATGTTGTAAATGAAGCACATATTTGTTTTAAAGGGTAAAGGATGGGTGATACTATGATAGAAAGTTTATATATAGAAAATTTTGCAATCATTGATCAAGTTCAAATAGACTTTCAATCAGGAATGACAGTTTTAACTGGAGAAACAGGTGCAGGGAAATCAATTATCATTGATGCTATTGGTCAATTGATAGGTCAACGTAGTCAACCATCATTTGTAAAAAATGGAGCTGATTATGCATTTATTGAAGGTGTTTTTTCTTCTAATAAAGAAATAGATAAAATTTTATTGGATAATAATTTTCCCATTGATGAGCATCTTGTTATTTCAAAAAAAATTAATCACGATGGTAAATCAGCAATCAAAATTAATTATCGTAATTCTAGTCAATTATTATTAAAAAAAATAATGTCACAAATTGTAGACATACATTCTCAATTTGAAACACATCAATTATTTAATGAATCCTATCATTTAAAGCTATTAGATAATTTTATTGGAAATGAATTAATTGATTTAAAAAAAGAATATCTTACTCTTTATCAAACGTATAAAAATCTAAATCAAAAATACCTTTCTTTAACAAAAGAAGAATTAACTGATGAACAATTAGATTTTTATTTAGCTCAATTAGAAGAAATAGAAGAATTAGATTTAGAAAATTTTGATGAAGAAGAGTTTTTAAAAGAGAGAAATAATCTATTAAATTATGAAAAAAATTCTCAACATATTAAAAACTATAAAGCATTAATGGATTCTTCAAAAGGAATAATGGATCTCTTCAAACAAAGTTTAAACGAACTTTCATATCTCGAAATTGATGATATTAAGCACAATTATGATCAACTATATGATCTTTATTATACAGTAGATGGTATAAATCAAGATATTTATGATCAATTTTCTCAATCATACTTTAGTGAAGAACGTTATAATGAAGTGCAAGATACCTTTTTCAAATTAAACAAGCTTAAACGTAAATATGGCCAAACAATTGATGCTATTATTGATTTTAAAAATAGTTTAATAGAAAAAATAGAATTATTCAAAAATAGAGATCAAATGATTGAAAATATCAATTTAAAACTTAAAGAAACAGAGAATCAATTAATTTACTATGCTAAAAAAATTTCTATTTTAAGAAAAAATAAAGCATTAGAATTAGAAAAAGAAGTAAAATATATTTTAAATCAAATGTATCTTCAACAAGTTCAATTTAAATTTGATTTTCAAATTAATGATTTAAATGATAACGGAATAGATAATGTTAAAATTGTTGTTTCAACAAATAGCGGTCAACCACTTCAGCCACTTCAAAAAATTGCTTCGGGTGGAGAATTATCACGCATTATGCTAGCAATTAAAGCTGTTTCACAAAATTCAAAAGATGGTGGTACAATCATCTTTGATGAAGCAGATACAGGAGTCAGTGGTAAAGTTGCTGAAAGCATTGGGCACGTTATGAAAAAAATCTCAAAAAAACAACAAGTTATTTGTATTACACATTTAGCTCAAGTCGCATGTTTTGCTAATAACCATTTGTTTATTGAAAAAGAGCAAATGGATAACACAAGTAAAGTACATGTAAGATTGCTTAATGAAAAAGAAAGTGTTTATGAATTAGCCAAAATGATTTCTGGTAAAGAAATTACACAACAATCTATAGACCATGCAAAAAAATTGAAAGAAATAAGTGTATAAAATTAGAGCATAGATACCAAAATATGTTGTAGCAAAAAAAAAGCTACAGGAGGTATCTATGCTTTTTAAAAAGCTTAAAATGTCCTTCTATACCTGTTGTCTATCTATTATATTAATGATAGTACCTATTAATGCAATTGATGTTTTAATTGGAGGAGAATCTGTTGGAATAATATTAAATTATGATGGTGTTTGCATTACTGGTTTCTATAAAATAAAAGTTGACAATGAAATTATTGATCCATCTAATTATTTTGAAATTAATGATATTATTACCAGTGTTGACAAGAAAAATGTTAAAACAATTGATGATTTAACAAATATTATAAAAAATTGCAATACAAGTAATTTAGAATTCACAATAAAAAGGGCATCGAATATTTATCATAAAACTATGAAAATTTATAAAAATAATGCTGAATTTAGTACAGGGTTATATGTAAAAGATTGTGCTAAAGGAATAGGAACTGTTACCTATTATCAATTAAATACAGGGAAATTTGCTTGTTTGGGGCACAATATGGTTGATGATGATCTTGATATAAGTGATGGTTCACTGTATTCTGCTTCCATAAAAGGTATAAAGAAAACCGAGTCATACAATATAGGTCAAAAAATTGGTAATATTGATAATCAATCTATAGGTGAGATAGAAAAAAATAATAATTTTGGCGTTTATGGGAAAATTAATAATCTTCCAAATAAAAATGTTTATAAAACTGCTACCATAGATGAAGTTAAATTAGGAGATGCCTTTTTTCTTACGGTTTTAAATGAAAATAATGTAGAAAAATGTAAGATAAAAATTACTGATCTATTAAAACAAGATAAACCTATGGAAAAAGGAATAAAATTTATTGTTACAGATCAAAAAATCATAGAACAATGTCATGGTATTATTCAAGGTATGAGTGGTTCTCCGATCATTCAAAATAACAAATTAATAGGTTGTGTTACACATGCAAGTAAATCAGAAATATTGGAAGGGTATGGCATGTATATACAATGGATGATAGATAATGAATAAAAGCCATGTTTTTGACATGGCTTTTATAAAAAAATAATACTAATTTTATCTTATTTTTAACAAAACATGTAATAATTTTTATTTCTTATTTTTTCTAAAATTCGACAAATAATAAAAAATATTCAAGAAAAATGTAGATATATTTTTAAAAACACTAAATATTAGTTATTAAATTTATAAATTTATGTTATTTTTTATCTAAAATCTAAACATAAATTAGAATACTTTATATAATATGGTTGTTGGTAGTGGATGGGAGGTAATTATGGAAAAAAAGAAAATCTTTATTATTGTGGAAAATCATGAACTGTTAGAAGGTATAGCACAACAATTTGAAAAATTTTCCAATTATCAAATTGTAGGTACTGCTAATAGTGCAGGCGATGCAATTACTTTTTTTAAAACAAACAATTGTGATTTATTAGTTATTGATCTGATGCTCACTGATATTGATGGTGTCGGAGTATTAGAGAAAGTGAATGAAGTCAATAAAAATGCTTATCAAAAAGTTGTATGTATTACAAGTTTTACTAGTCCATTGATAAGTAATGCACTAGAAAAATTAAATGTAAGCTATTGTTTTAAAATTCCTTTTGATTTTAATTATTTTATGGATGTTATTAAACGTGTTTTTTCAGATGAGATAAAAATCAATGAGACTCATGTTAATGAAACTGAAAAAATTCAAAAAGTTAAAATCGAAAATGAAATCACAGAAATTTTACATGAAGTGGGTATTCCTGCTCATATAAAAGGATATATGTATTTAAGAACAGCAATTATGAAAACATATGATAATATTGATATTTTAGGTCAAGTAACGAAAGTACTATATCCAGAAATTGCAAGAAATTATAATACCACTTCTTCAAGAGTAGAAAGAGCTATCCGACATGCAATCGAAGTTGCATGGAATAGAGGAAATACTGAGGCCATTGATGATATCTTTGGATACACAGTATCTGCTTCCAAATCTAAACCAACAAATTCTGAATTTATTGCAATGATTGCTGATAAATTGAGATTAGCACATAAAACAGCATTAGCAAATAAAGGGCACTATTTATAATTAAAATATGTTACAATGTTGCTAAGGGAGTGAGCTGCTATATGCAAATTATATTTCATATAGATTTAAATGCATTTTATGCAAGTGCTGAAATGGCAAATGATTCTTCTTTGGAAGGAAAACCTTTAGTAATATCTGGAAATAATAGGCGTGCGATTGTTTCTACTGCTTCATATGAAGCAAGAAAATATGGAATCCATTCTGCAATGCCATTATTTCAAGCTAAACAATTATGTAAAAATTTAATCATAAAACCCGTAAATTTTGATTTATATAGACGTTTATCAAGTCAATTTTTTGAATTGATTTCAACATATAGTCCTTTGTTAGAAATAGCAAGTATTGATGAATGTTATGTTGATTTTTCTAATTACATTATCGAACATAATATTCATCCTTACAAACTTGCAAAAATCATTCAAAATGATGTTTTAAATACATTAAAATTAAAATGTTCTATTGGAATTGCTCCTAATAAATTTATGGCTAAAATGGCTAGTGATATGCAAAAACCAATGGGTATTACCATTTTAAATAAATCTAATTATAAACAATTACTTTGGCCCCTTGATGTTTCTGAAATGTTTGGAATCGGTAAAAAAACTGCACCTAAACTCAAAGAAATGGGTATTTTAACTATTGGAGATGTAGCTAATTATGATAACTATAATAAATTACGTCAGATTATTGGGAAAAATGCACTTCTATTATATAGAAAAGCCAATGGAATAGATATTTCTAAAGTTAATACTGAAAAAAACGAATTAAAATCTGTAGGTAATTCAACAACCTTACAATACGATACAAATGATATAGAGACTATTTATGAAACTTTACGTATATTATGTTCTAAAGTTTCATTTAGAGCAAAAAAAAGAAATTTGATTGGCAATTCGATCAGTATTACGATTAAGTATTCTCGATTTGAGTCAGTTACTCGACAAACTCCTTTAATTGATTATATCAATGAATATGAGATAATACTTTCTACTGCAAAATACTTATTTGATAAAAATTATAGTGGAAAACCTCTTAGACTTATTGGAGTTTCGTTAAATAATGTTATCAATCGAAGCAGTTATAAAAAACAAGTAAGTCTATTTGACAAAAATATTGAGAAAAATAAAATAAAAACAACAGAGGCTGTAATCAATAAAATTAATAGTGAGAATAAATATCATTTGACAATGGCTTCTGCTTTATTAAATAAATCAAAAAATAAGTACAGAAAAGAATAATCATAAAAAAAAAGAAGACATCATATCCTATGCTATAGGAGGAGATATGATGTCTTTTTTTATTCAAAAGAAAAATATGTATTTACATCAATATTTATTCTTAAATTTTCTTTATTCAACAATTATTTCAATTATATTTTTTTCATTAAATAAATATTCTCTTTATAAAATTTCGGTTGATCTCATATTCTTTAAAACACATCAACTAAATTCGTATCTATTATGTACGTTTTTGTACATAATAATCATCATGGTTTCAGCAACAAGTTTTATTGGTGCTCCCGTTATATCAATTGGAATCATTTATAGAATTTTATGTATTATTTCTTTTATTTTTAAATATTATCAATCGCTTCTTTCGTTTCATAATATTTTTATTATTGTATTACCTCAAATGATTATTGAAATTTTAATTACGTATGTGATGTCTTTTATGTCAACTTATCTTTCTATACAAAGTTTCAAATTAACTTTCATACAAAAAGATAACTTCAGTTTAAAATATTTATTTAATTATATTTTAGCAATTGAAGAGAAGAATCTTCGTGATCAGGGTGTC
>ERZ827037.304-NODE-304-length-66477-cov-5.536012_pt1 | contig 66477 bp, 53 predicted proteins | sample MGYA00519924_ERZ827037 | MGnify/ENA primary metagenome ERZ827037 (study PRJEB31778, sample SAMEA3449250) | human gut metagenome | biome: human gut; feature: human-associated habitat; material: faeces | place: United Kingdom | collected 2010/2012 ... | reverse complement strand
AAATGGGGCAAAAGTCAGTAAAATCAAGTGTTTTCAGTTTGCTCAGCAGACACTACATAGCTGCCATCTTCCGTCATATAAGCTTCGTATACATTATCCAGCGTAGAAAATTCTATGATGTAGCCTTCCTCCCATTCGCTGACGATCAGTTCCTTATTGCGAAGCAGCACCTGGCCATTTTGTCTGCTTTCCGGAAGATATTCAATAAATTCGATCTCCTGATCCCAATTTATCGTCTCTTGCTTTTTCTCTTTCAAGCCGTTCTTTTTACATTTTTACTCTTCCTGCACATTTTCTTCTGTTTCTTTTTTATCCGTCAAGCTTTCCTGCCAGTCAGCTTTCTCACGAACCATAAATGCTTTGAAGCCCTCTGGGATCAGCTCTTTATTTCCAAAGAAACCGATGCGCATTCCCGCAATTTCCATTCCTCCACAGCAGTTTCGATTCTGTCTTTTTATCTCTGTTCTGAGAATTCCAAATGCCTGCATCTGATTGATAAATCCATGAATATCTGCCTGCATCTGCTCTTTTTCTTCTGCGTCAGCAATCTCATAATACTCTGCTGCCAGTTCTGTCAGTTCTGCTTCTTCTTTCGGCTCCTCCAGTGCATTCCACAAGAAGACTCCTGTATCATTCATGGTAATCCCTTTTCGCTGGTCTGCGACTTTCTGACCATATGGGAGCAGATTATATATTCCTTCTATCTTTCTTAATATATATCCTTCTTGTCTTTTTATCATATCATTTTCCCTCGTATTTCTATATTTTCAATGTTATGATGTTGGGGGCAAAAGGCATTTTGACCCCTATGATACACGGATTGCTTCACATTTCATGCTCACGCAATCCTAAAACACCTCAAATCCGTTCATTTTTCTACGAAAAAATGGCTACTTTTCGGTGTTTTTCGGGTCAATAAGTCATGCTTTTTCATACAAACATGAAACGCATGACCTTTTGACTCTTGTATCATGTTATAATTGATTTATAAATTATAGATTGGACATTTAGAACTATGAATTATTCAAATTCACAACCTTCACACACAACTTCCGGGACTCCTTACCCCATGGACATCGAAAAGCTCTTACGCGACGGTCATCCGGTCCGCCTGAAGCCTCAAGGATTCAGTATGTATCCACTCTTCATCTCCGGACGGGACGAATCCGTGATTGCCCCTTGTGATCCAGCTTCCTTACACCGTGGTGATGTCGCATTATATCGAAGAGACAACAGCATCCTGGTTCTTCATCGTATCTGGAAAGTCCGGGAGGATGGCTTCTATATGGTGGGTGACAACCAGACAGAGATTGAAGGTCCGCTTCGTCCTGATCAGATCCGCGGCAAACTGATTGCATGCAACCGCAATGGTCTGGAATTCAGTACCAACAATTTGCTATACAGACTGCTGTCCGGCATCTGGCTATTCTGCCGGCCGCTTCGTCCACTTGCACACAAAATTGCGGATTCTCTACGCAGACTCAGGAGGAAAAAATGATGAAAACCAATTCCACTAACTCAAAACCATCCAGACATCACAAACGCCGGATATGTATCCTCAGTGTGATATTGCTGATTCTGTGTATCATCCTTATCGTACTTTGCATGAAAAAGATCCGGTTTTTAGATTATACACCGAATAACAGCAGCGAATCAACGAAGACACTTTCCAATCCATATGCCGGATTTTATACGATGACCGGAATCACTCTTTCCGACACGGATACTCCTTCTATCCCGGCTACGCTAACTTCCACAGATTCTTCCACAGAACTCGTTATGCTGGAGATTAATCTTTTGCAGTACCGCGACCGTGATATCAGTGATGCCGCCCTTTCGCATCTGGATACTTATTTTGCATCCTGGAGGGAAACCGGGCATCAGTTGATCGTACGATTCCTATATGACTGGGACGGTAATAATCTGAACAGCGAACCTGATACCATTGACCAGGTCATCACACACATGAAGCAGGTAGCACCTTACGTCAACAAATACGATGACATCATCTATCTGATGCAGGGCATCTTTGTCGGAAACTGCGGTGAGATGAACCAAAGCCATTATCTGGATACCGAAAGTATGACGGCACTTATAAATACGCTGGATAGCAATATCTCGTCTTCAATCTTCCTGTCCGTCCGCACACCACTTCAGCGCCGCATGATCCTGAATTCCGCACAGACACCAGGAAAAGAGGATGCATTCGACGGCTCCCTGTCATCCAGACTTGGGCTTTTTAACGATGGGATGCTTGGTTCTGCAAATGATACAGGCACCTACGGGGATGGTTCTCACAGTACCTCAGAAACCCTTGCCGCATGGTCCAGAAGCGATGAACTGGATTATCAGAACAAGCTCTGCAGATATGTCCCAAACGGAGGAGAAGTCATTACAGATAATCCATTTAACGATCTTGAAAATGCAATTTCTGATCTTAAGGACATGCATGTATCTTATCTAAATAAAGATTATGATCCTGCCGTCCTTAATAAGTGGAAACAGACACTTTATACCGCTATCAGCTCTTCCAATAATGCAGATACTATTGCAACAAAAGAAGTTTTCAATAGTGGACCTTCTAAAAATGCAACCTCTGCAAAAGGCACTTCTTCTGAATACACAAATTGGAAAGATATCTCCGGCTACGATTACATTGCATCCCATCTGGGCTACCGTTATGTATTAGAGTCCTCTCACTGTACACAGACATCGCCACTTGATGAGAAGGCCGAACTGACTTTCACCGTTAAGAATACAGGATTTTCCAATGCTTACCGGTCATTCGATGTAACCTTATCCGTCGTAGATCCAGAAGGTGAACTAATCGATACCATCCCGGTCGGGACGGATACCCGGTCCTGGAATGCAGGAGAAGCAACTAACGAAACGGTCTCATTACCGGTTCGTAATTACCAGCCTGGAAGCTATCAGCTGTATATAAACATTTCCGATCCATCATTAAATCGGAATATCTATCTCGCAAACGATACTTCCTATACACAATACGGTTATCTTATGGGACATATTTCCGTATCGAACTTACCGAAAAATTCCAAGTAATACACCATTATCTGCATCTGCGTTGGCAAACCGGATATTCATTCCATCCCGTTTGCGGCGCAGCTGCAGATATATTTTTATGCCATTTCGGGCATCTTGTTCCGGTTCTATATATGGTTCCAATACATCTGCCGGAATCTTTATCTTACTTGTCGTACCACTTTTCCAAGTTCTCGCATCACATTCCGGACATATAATTTGTATCATACTTCCGGCCTCTGTTTTGGAAGATATTTTTGAAAGTCCGTCTGATGTTTTCACATATTTTCCCGTTGATTTTTCTGACTCATCTGCAAAATCTTCCGATTTTTCTTTCACGGGCTTTTCCAATAGTTTTTTCTCCATCAGAATAACACATTCCGCTTCTTCATACAGGTTTGCAAATCCAGAGTTTTCCACAGTCACTTCCAGAAATTTTTCTTTTTCCCCCATAAAATGCTTACGTAATCCACCACTGGGAACAGTTTTCTCCGCAGCTGTCCATGATGCGTCCCGTACTATAAAACGGTATCCCAGATGAAGTCCGATATAATCATAGACACTGATCATACTACCATTCCACTTCATGGTCTGCGCCTTCCAGTGGTCTAAAAGTTTCTGGTCATGCATACTGTTCAAATATGTCACATGCATCTTGCGGAGATCATCCATAACTGAATTCTTATCCAAATCTACAGACTCTGCAAAAGACATATTCCCATTATCCCACATCGTATCTAAAGCAATATCCTGCCCCGGAGATATTCCTGAGATTCTTACATCCGCAACTGCTTCCCCGCCAACTGGTCCATAACCAAGCGAATCGTATTGCCATTTTAGATCTTGCTTCCTCTTATCCCTGCTTTCATAGGTCCCAAGATCTGTCTCCGATCCAAAGATACCATCGTTAAAAAGCACCAGACAATTCCGCATATGTGTATCCATTGATTCTGCAGCTGTTCTCCACTGTCTTGGTGTCCTTACGGCAAGGTAACAGCTTTGATTCATTGCTGTTATATACTCTTTTGTAAGTTCTTTCATATGCTTGTCCGACAGAAATTTTGATCCGTGCATCTCTCCCCAGTCTCCGACCAGGATTCCCTGTACTACCAGGATATTTTCTGCATACTGTTCTATTACTTTTCCCAGTTGCTGCATATGTTCTTTCACAAGATGCAGTGTCCCGGGCTCTCTTTCCATTCCATGACCGGTCGTATCATAGACCGGACGTAGAATGACTTTTTTCTCATTCTTCTCAAAAAATCCCAGAATTTTTTCAAGATACACAAGTGCACTTTCCGGTATGTGCTCATTTTTGAATGCCCCGATATCAATCAATAATAAGGCAAGCGTCTCTTCCTCACAGGCAATATATAGTTCCGGCAGTTCCTGTGCCAGATCATAAGTATAGATCCGGTACCATCCTCTTCCCGGATTCTTGATCTGTTCCAGACTCTCATGAAGCCTGTTTTTTTGAAATTTTCTTTTCCTGTTCTTCCTTAATATCACCCTTAAGCCCCGCTCCTTCATCAACTTTCAGCACCTTGCACCGGAAAATCACTGCCAGGACGCTGAAGAACATCCGGAACATATACCATACCGGTTTCAATCCAGAATGCATGCTCTCACCAGTTTCTCTTGTATGCATTACAGCCGGAATCTCCACTACTTTAAATTTTAAAAGTAACATCTGGATGATCATATTCGCATCCGGATATTTATCATCAAAATGATTATACTTGGAATAATAAAGTACCGCTTTCCGGCTTAATCCCTGAAGTCCCGTCGTCGGATCTGCAAGCACTCTTCCGGTGGAAGCCTTCATCATGAACCGGAACAGATGGAATGCCACCTTTTTCGCCCATGACACATGAAATGGACTGCTGCCATCTAAGAACCTGGACCCCAGGACAATATCCGGGTATCTTCCATCTGTATCTCTTTCTTTTAATTTTTGGTAAATTACGGGAATATTGCACACATCATGCTGACCGTCCGCATCCATCTGGATCACATACTGATATCCCTTACGGATGGCATACTTATATCCTAACTGAAGTCCGCTTCCATAACCAAGATTAAACACATGCGAAACCAGTGCATGCCCTCTTGCTTTTACAATCCAGTTCGTCGCATCAGAAGATGCATCATTCATAACCAGTACATCTGCAATCTCTGCGATCTCCGGCTTTTCTAACTGATCCAGAACCTTCATGATCGTATCTTGTTCGTTGTACGCCGGAATGATCACCAGCACTTCTTTTTTCTTCATTTGTCCCACTCACCTCGTCTACTGCATAAGTTCAAGCAAAAGCTTTATCTCTCCTTTATGTACGATATCTTTCTTTCTCGCCGCTTCGGAGATTTTTCTTCGTTTTTCTTTATCGTCGATCAGACTTATGATACTGTCTGCAATACTCTTTGGATCAAGCTTACACAAGAGTCCGTCTTCACCGTGTATGATCTGTTCTCTGTTGCCATTGCAGTCCGATGCCACAATTGCACATCCAAGTGTCTGCGCCTCCTGAATGGCGATACTCTTTCCTTCGAATCTGGTCGCATGCACATAGATATCTGCCTGCTTATAATATGGAAATGGATTGGATACCGCACCAGGCATCAGGAACTCTTTTTCCAGTCCAAGCTCTTTTACCTTCTTTTCAAGCATATTTCTCTCACTGCCTTCACCTAAGATATACCATCTTGCTTTATATCCGGCATCCTTGATCCTCTTCATGGCATCGATGGCAATATCATATGCCTTCTGATAATTCAGTCTTCCGACCGTCAGAAGACGGATTCCGTCAAATGCATCTGTAAATCCCGGTCCCTCTTCTGCCTTTTCTATAATCGCTTCCTGGTTGATGATATTGTGGAATACCATCACTTTATCCTGATACTTTGGATAAAAGTTAAGAAAATGCTTTTTCACCTCATCTGATACGGTAAAAATCCGGTCAATCTTATCGTAACAGTTACGGTCCATTGCCTTTGTATATCCCGAACTTTCATAATCAATGTGTACAAATGCTGCTTTCTTTTTTGCCTTCACATGCTCTGCCACATAGTAGGTCGATCCACCCTCCAGATAAGCTACCGCAAGATCATAAGTCTCCTGAAGTCTCGGACTTCCGTCAGATATTACTCTCCACAGAATCTTATCCGGCTGGATCTTTCCTTTCTTCTGCATAGCAGAATACGTTCTTACCATGTATGCAAATTTAGAAAGTTCTTTTCCATTTTTCCAGAAGGATTTCCACACGGTCTTTATCATTGCCTGTTTGCCCTGTTTGGATAAGACGGAATCTCTGCAGTAATGATCATTTAATACCTTTACATTTTCCGGAATCTTATCGATCATCTCTCCCTGTCCCATCAGGACGTATAAGGATATCTCATATGCATCCTTATCCATCGTCCGAAGCAGTTCGATCAGAGCTGTCTCCGCTCCGGCACATCCCAGTGTATTGATTACGAACAGTACCTTTTTCATACTATCATCTCCCACCCATATATCTCTATATTTCTTTCTTCTGTTATCATAATCTGATGTTTCTTTTCATGCTAACTCATAAGTACTATAACTATAAATTATCTATCGTTCTCTCTATCCTCTTTCAACTTCTCAATTTCTTTCAGCATCAGCTCATTTTCCTGATTAAGAAGTGATACCTGCATTGCAAGCTCCTGATTCTTCATGCTCAGATTTGAGATCAGGATACATAATATATAACTGCCCCACAACGCAAGTGCACCGACGACAAACATTGCAATTACAGTTCCTCTTGCCAGCAGATGACACCAACTTGAGAATACCGGAACCGCCCCGATCAGAATCAGTGCAAATCCCAGGAACTCCCACACGACTGCCAGATTCACTGTAAGTTTTCTCTTCGCATGGAATACAAATGACATGATCATAATCATAACTCCGACAATGATCAGTCCGGTTTTCATTATAACTGCTGTACTTAACATCTTGATTCCTCCTTTCGTTCATTCCATAGCTTATTCTGCTTTTCCCGATTCTACATCCGCCACTTTTTTCTTATACACAAGTCCCGATGGCTTCGGTCCTCTTCCATTCGGGATCAATGTTCCTCTGCAGAAAATATGTGCATCCATATTCTTTTCTACCCACCGGATTCTTGCATATGCAATTGTCCATCCGGTAAATGCCCCGGCAAATAATCCGGCGCCGTACCAGATCATTGACTGATGAGAAGCAATGAGGCTTCCAATCCATGTCACCAGACAGAACCCAACCGCCGTATACACAGATCCCATCAGATCATTAAAATAATATAAGAAAATGATTGCCGAATACATAATAAACAATACAAAATATCCCGCTGCCAGCATCGGATAGATCTTCATCGTCATCCCGCCAAATCCCATCTGCGGAAGGAAGATAATACAAAGCAGATAGATTACCACCGAGATGATAAACTGGATTCTCACAAGCGTCATAAGCTCACTTGCCAGCTGTCTGAACATCCTCTGCTTCGTTGTCTTAATATCTGAACCTCTTCCACCGATAACCGCTTCCGAATACATCTTATATTTTTCATGAAAATGCATCTCCACACGGGAAATAAATATAACCGTCGCAGAAATATTGGTGAACATCGCAATACAGCTTGCCATATCATAAGACTGATTACATACAAAGCTTTTTACAACCGTCATTCTCGCATCCGTAGTCCAGAATACAAAGTTATGTATATAAAGTCCTAATATATACAGGAAGTTCGTCACAACCAGCTGCCAGTATTTCTTAAAATACTGTATTACCGGTTTGTATCTGTTACTATTCTCCCGGAAATACCGCTTGATCAATGCATTTTCCAGAACCGCAGTCAGGAAAAATCCCATCGCAAGTGCAAGCAGCATACTCTGACATACTCCCCAGTGAAAGATGAACTTCAGGATCACTGCTGCAATAAATGCCAGCACCATTCCTGCAAAAAAATAAGCAGATATTCTCTCATAATCTTTACAGATAGACAGATAGATCATCGAATAAAACACCAGCACCAGGCTGACATATCCGCAGAATCCTACGAACACATAAGCCACCGATACACCACCGACAAAATGCTCTCTGATACAGAATGGAATTCCAACCAGACAGCTAAGTCCGATGTTCAATACCATCCCCAGATAATAACACGGTAAGATGTCCTGATAACGTTCTTCATAGATGATATCCGACATATATCTCGACAATACGCTGTTGAACGGTGCTGCTGTTAATAAAGAAAATATAAATGTGTACAAAACCGTACAGGAGAACAATTCCCTCTGTGCGTATCCCACTTTTGAAAATCCCAGCACATGTTCCATCAGCATCAGGTTAAGAATGATCACCATCATCGGTGCAATCGTCGCCACTGCACTGTATGCAAATCCGACCATATTCGTCGTCAATGTATTTTTCTCAAATATTCTGTTAAGCTTTACACCTATTCCTGCCATATATGATCCTTTCTTGATTCACTTTATCGTCCTATCCAGGTCTTTATCATTCTATCTATGATGCCACCGTCTTCTATACAATATTTACGTATATTTCGTTCAAATGCTAGATTGTAGGAATGATTTTTCAAACACGCTCTAGCTTTGTTTTTCTGGATTTTCTTCTATCTTAACCGGTTCTTCTTCCCATGGAAGCTCCAGGCTGTCTGCAAAATCTTTATAGATATTCCAGTATGTATCCTGCATATATTCTATCCTGTATTTTGCCATCACACGCTTATAACCGGTCTCTCCCATCTGTTCACGCAGTTCTTTCTTTCTTGCAAGAAGAAGCATGGCTTCTGTAATCTCTTCTACATTCATAATGTGTGTTACAATTCCCGCATCTCCATAGTCGTCACTCTCGCCATAGATCAGACCGCTGCAGTTTCCCACATCTGTTGCAATCGCCGGTTTGTGTGCCGCAAATCCTTCCAGTATCGTAAGCGGCTGTCCCTCGCTGATACTGGTAAGGATCGTCATATCCATCCGTCCGAGATACTCTCTTACATTGATCCGTCCGGTAAATACAACATCTTTTATCTCCATACTTTCCACCAGATCAAAGCATTCCTGTGCATATTCCTGATCTTCTTCGCATGGTCCCATGATCCAGAGCTTTAATGACGGTTCTCTTTTTTTGGCAAATCCAAATGCCTGTATCATCGTCTTTACATCTTTGATCGGTGTTACACGAAGCACCGCACCGATATTGACAAATCCTTTGTCTTCCTCTGTTCTTCCCGGAATGTCCTGAAAATTCTCAACCCGGATACCATTCGGTGTCACCATTGTCTTTTCTTCCGGGCAGTCCAGTTCTGTCTGAAGCTTTCTTGCATGCTCGAACAGGCTGGTGATCAGTTCACCCTCCTGGTAGGCAAGCTTTGACATCTTACGGAACTGCTCGATCCAGATGTTCTTATAGACACCCTGTACCCATTTTGCCTTAATCAGTTCTTCTTCACGCTCTCTGGTGTAGATTCCGTGTTCGGAAATCAGAAGTCGGCTTCCGTATAAGTGCTTTGCCATCGCACCAAGCACACCTGCATATCCGGTTGCCACACAGTGATACAGATCTGCCTTCGGAAGCTCCATCTGAAGTGTGAAGAAAAGAGGAAGGTATATCGAACGCATCGTCCATAAAAAATCCGAAAATACAATCTGGCTGTATTTTAAACGATAGCATTCTTTTACTGCATTTAAGAAATTTTCTCCCATCAGAACATCATTTACCGATATATTCTCATTCTGGAACATGTCAAATAAGACATTCCACTCTACATCCTGATTCAGCACCAGGCTGCGGAGTGCATGGTATTGTTCTTTTGTCATCTTCTTCCTGCGTCCGTGTCTTGCATTCCAGTCTACATCATCCAGATACAGCTCATGGACTTCCGATACATTTTCCGGCATCTCATACACGAATTTGCCACGCATAGAACGATTCGCCACAATGGTAAGAATTACAAATTCAGTTTTTGGAAATAATTTGATCAGGCTGTGTATCCAGCTTGATACACCACCTACCACATAAGGGTAACACCCTTCTGCTACAATACATACTCGCATCTTGTTCTCCTCTTACTCTATTGTTACCACAAAAGATTCTTCGGACACACTCTGATTCTAGTGATAATATAGATTTTCTTCTGTCTTTAACTTGATCGTCACATGACTTTTATCTGCCTGGATCAGCCATGCATCGTCTTCTATCTTCTTGTAACTTCCACCTGTAACTTTATCAATCTTTCTGTCATGTGTTCTTAAGATGAACCAGGATGCCGCATCTCCGATATTATTTACATCCAGCGTAATTGTATCATCTTTCTTCTCCTGTGTATAATCCAGTGCCAGGAATCTTCGAATTCTGAGATCCGTTTCCGCTGTTGTTGTCTTATCAAAATCTTCGAATACCTTCCAGTATGAAGAAGTATAGGAAGCAAGTTTCTCACTTAATTTTTCCCAGCTATCCTCCTCACTCTCCGGATATGCTACCTTGGACATATCGGCAAGTACACTGGTGTAGCCAAGTGCAGATTCCACACTCTTCATGCGGAAGTCATCACGGTAAGTATGTTTGAATCCACTGATTACAGACTTCTGCTTGGTAATGTATCTGCTCTGATATCCGATCACATCACTGTCTTTATCACTGTCTTCTACTACCGTTCTTACACCCTTAAGCATGGATTCATTCAATGCATCTGCAAGTTCTTTCTCACTTAACTCTCCCTGATAGAAAGATGCGAACTGATACCTCGGAATCTGTTTCTGGATGTACTTATTATCTGCCTTCATTTTTTCCTTTATCGTTGTATCTGACACCTGATATCCTGATAATCCTGCTTCACCTTTTTCTTCATTGATCAGTTTCAGATAATATTCCAGATCATTGTCTTTTGGTTCATTTTTATCTTTATAATCAAACTGTGGTGCCAGCATACAGGTTAAGCCCAGGTTATTCTTCTCATATACCGATGACACCGATGGCCATACGATATCCCGGAATACACCTCTTAATGACTGGCTGTACACTTCCTGCATCTTTGCATCATTTTCTTCTGCCATACCAGGGTAATTGGCAAGTACCAGATTCTGTGCATTGACGACCGGATAGATGGTATATTCATTCGTTTCACACAGGATTCCGGTTAAGATTCCAAGACCTGTAGAGTCTTCCATAAAGTCTCCGTTGATTACAAATACATTGGCCTTTGCATAGCTTTTGCTCCAGATTACCGGAGGATAATTCTCACTTTTTACTTTTGGATTCCTAGGAATACCACGCATATAAGATTTCGTCCCTGTCTCAAGCTTATACCATGGAAATTCCAGATCAAAGTCCTGGTTCTTCTTTTCTTCTTTTGTTGTAGCTTCGTAGAATGTATTGCCTCCAAGTAAAAGCCCCTCGTACAGCTGGATTCCTTTTACCTTTGTCTGATCTTTTTCTACCGAATAAATTCCAAGAAGACTGCGGATTGTTTCATTTTCTTTTATCAGTTTCAGATCCGGCATCTGACTAAATACAAGATTAATTCCTGCATTTACATACTTCTGCATCTTCTGTAATTCATTTTTATCTTTCCAATTGATATCAGATGATTCAATCAGCATAAGCTTTGGCTGCTTAATCTTTTTTGCCGCAATTGCCTGATCATATCTTGTAAAGGACGTGTAAGTGGTAATCCCTTTTTTCATATAATCAGCCCAGTTAGCAGCTACTTCTGCGCAGGCATTGCAGGAATTTCTTCCTACATACACAATCGTCTCCGATGCTTCGGTATTCTGTCTTGCCTGATATGCTGTCCTGCTGGTCTGAAGGTCTTCTTTTTTTGTCACATAAGAGTTTTCCTCATAATGGTTCCATCTTTCTTTCGCAATGTTTGAAAATTGAAATAAGAAAAAGATAATCCCCATCACAATCGTAATTGCGAAAAAATTTCTACGTGATACCATACTTTACACTCCTTTTACTTTTGTTCCGATTTTGTGTCTGCTTTCTGCACTGGATCATTATAGCCATAATCAATGGCAAAGTTATAAAGGTTATAGCCATTCTGACTCACTCTGTAACATACAAACTGATCCGTTTCATAGTATACATCCATTGCATTTGGATATAATTTCATAAACTCCTGTGCCCAGTAATACATATGCGACATCGTTACCGCACGGTCTTCTCTCAGATACGGAGCAAGTCCCGATGAAAGACACAATGGTTGTTTTGCATATTTTTCAGATACTTTTATATCCTTCCATTCAGCCGGATTCATTGTCTGAGCATAATTCAAAGGCTCTTTTTCAATAAAGAAATATACCGTATTCGTCGGTATCTTTACGACTGGATTTTTACTGATTTTTCGCATGTCTTTAAGAAATGTGATCGTCTCATAATGATATCCACTTTCGTAAACCATCTGTGTCTCATCATTGGCAGAACAAATTGTCCAGGTGTTTTTTTCATTGCTTCTTATTATATTTGTCAGACACGTAATTGCTTCATTCATCTCAAATGCATTCGTTTTGATCGGCTCTTTGTATAATTTATTTTCCCATACATATTTTCCCGTTACCACCAATAATGCAAATGCTGCCAGATTCATGATCCACAGCCGTATTGGGTACTTATGCTTCCAGACATCACCCGCTGCCTTAAGATACTTCGGTGCTCCAACCGCCAGATATAATACTGCATCTGCTGCAACCGCCAGTAAAGCTCCTATAGAATACGCAAAGAAGATACTGTTTCTGGCGGGATCCATAAGTGCCGGAAGTCCAAGTGCCCCCATAGACTGCATCAGAAACATCAGACCGGTATATGCACTGACCGACCATATCATACCTGCATAATCGGTTCTTCTGAATATGATACTGATCAGACCAAGCAATACACTTGCTGTAACACATAACACCAGACCCTTTGTCATGTCTTCACTATTATTTAAGACATAGTTCTTTGTCTGTCCCAATATGACTGTGATCTTCATTTTTACTACATCTTTTAATGTCTTTTTCTCTTCTTTACGTTTTAACGGTGTCTTCCCGTCACTTTCCGTCATAACTGTATTGTTCTTGATTTTTTCTATTGTCTCATCATCCACGTCACCGACAACGGTAACTTCATTTCCATTTTTATCTTTTACAACCTTCTTTTTTGTGCTTAAATTTCCATTCTCATTCGCAGTCCCCTTAATCACATTCATCCCCCAGTAAAGAGAGCCCTGAAGGGGATTTCCCATCGCCACTCCAATTGCCATCGGAGCCACCGCCAGCACAATACTTAAAAGTGCGGCCACAATCAGCTGTTTCAGATACTTCCAGCGGAAGCAGCGGAAGAAATATCCGATTGCGATACCGACACATAATACGCCTGCGATCATTGTATTATAAAAATGTACCGTCAGCGTAAGCGAAAAACTGATGATCAGCCCAAGCAGCTCCCATTTGCTTTCTTTCGTTTTTGCATTCTTCTCTTCTTCCTCTTCTGCTTTTAACGCAGCAGCATATTTCTGGAAAAATGCAATTGCAAAATACGCCGTTGGAAAGATAAAAAGCATTCCATATTCCTGCGGCAATGTACTGGCATATCTGGAATAGGTCTGTGCGGAAAAGAAATTACCAAAGAGATAAATTGCTGTCCCCATATAAGGTGTATACCGGTTCTTACAAAGCCCCCGAAGCGGCACCAATAGCGCCAGATGAACAAATAGCGTCTGCACAAATCCAAACACACGCATCACCACATATGTCTTAAATCCAAACACAGCGTGCAGATAATAAATCATACAGTGAAACCCATGCGGATATACTCCGGCTCCGAAGATATGATTCTCATCCATCAGATTCACCCAGTATGTATGTACCGGCATATCCGATGCCTTATATCCATATACGGTAACCGCATTCTTTCCGTACACATAACACACACCGGCTACAATCAGTGCCGTCAGTACCAGATCTGGTACATAACGGATCCATCTCTTGATATCATTCTTTGTAAATCTCTCTCTTTTTTTATCTTTTCGTCCGAAAAAGAATGTCTTAAGTCCGATCTCACCATGTAAGATATACTGTATCTTCACAAGTGCGGCCTCGATCAGCTCCGGGATATGGCCTTTACATTTTTTATACAGGATAACTGCAAACGGAACAATGCTTCCAATAATCAGGCTAATTCTTCCGGAAATATGCAAAAACTGCACCAGAAACACCAGATAGATTACATAAAAATTCCCCGCAAGAAAATAGCCCATAATCTGCTCCGGAATTGTAAACTTCCGGAAGACTTTCCGAAGTGCGATCCACGGCAAAAGCAATGTTATGAGCGTATATGACGCAAATACTTCTGCAATCTGTATCATCGTAAGTGTATTCATTGACATTGCCTTCACCTCCTTTTTATCTGTCTTGCGGATTTCATATATTGATTACCGGTCAGCTTCTGGACATTCCTGCCGTCTTTTCTCATTTACAAGATTAACTGAAAATCCTTATAAGTTCCAATGTCTCCTGATCTATCACTACTTTTGAAAGTTTTAATTTTTCAAGAACTTCAAAGAACTGGTCTCTGGCATTTTGTGTGAAATATAATTTTAATCTGCATGTATATGCAGCCAGTTCATCCGGATATTGTGTTTCCAGTCTTCCACACCATTTTTCTACCTCTTCGAACTTGCTTAATCCCAGAAGTTTCAGGCAGATTCCCTCGTAGCGCTCCGGTGTCAGGCGTAATGGATTTTTCTCATACAAAGAATCTCCGGCCTCATTCATCATATCCACGAACTGGTTCTGTTCCATCTGATCGAATATCTTCTGTCCAAGTACCATATCCATATAATCAATCAGCATCTCTTCGCATTCTGTCTCGTCTTTTTCTTCGTCTTTGATCTCACTGTATAATTTCTGTACATCAGCACGGAATTCATTCAGTTCATCACGCAGTACGGATGCCGCATAATGCGAAGTTTCCGAATCCTCACTGTCCAGTGCTATCATAATCGTTTCCAGTGATTCTTTTACATTTCCACGAATCACATTTAGCATCAGCTTCCGGACACTCTTCTTATCACTGATTGCCAGTGCTTCTTCCAGCGGAACCATATCACGTTCTCTTTCTTCATCTGCCTTCAGACGCGTCTTTACACGCTCTTTACTGAACACAACGTCTTCCAGATCCACACTTTGTCTGAAAATTGTAATATAGACCAGATAGCTGACCAGGAAAAACACCGGTCCCACAACCGGACACAGTACCATAACTGCAAATCTTATCAGATAGGTCCTTCTGTTTTCTTTGCGTTTATCGATTGTTTCCACTTCTTCTTCCTGTTTGTCATGGATTGTTGCACGTATCAATGTTCCATATAGCAGATAAATCACCGCCACCAGCAGATTTAGAATGCATACGATCAGAAATATCCATTCTTCTCTGGTTAACATTCTGCCACCTCCCTGCCATCGATTGTACTTTCACAGCCGATTTCCCGGAAACGGTTGATGACATATCCGGCATTTTCTTCATCCGTATTCGTAAGCAGTACATATAATTTATCATTCATAAGGCCAAGATAATCGGATCTTCTAAGATTCTTTTCCAACCTCCTTGCTGTTCTTTGGAATTCTCCTCTTGAAACACCCATCTTAATCAGTGTACACTCTGCCAGACCGTCCCGTTTTGCATTTGAAAAGGCTGTGACCAGATGGATAAATGCATCTTCTTTCAAGATATCGGTTCCTTCCATATACCGGTCTTCTCTTAACGCATCCAGATAACGGTTCGCACGTACCACTGCATTCTGGATCAGATAACCAATGACACGGAGTCTGTTGGCCTCCGCAAGATTCATTCTCTCCCACGGGATTCCCCATACCATCAGGATGATCTGCATCTCATTCTCCGAATAGATCGCATTTGCCATCAGCGGGTACTCCGGATTCATATTCCTGTTGATGAATATCCGGTCTTCCTTCAGTTCATTATACATCTCATCCATAACACTATAATGAATGGAATTGCCCATCTTTTTTGCTGTCTCTGATGTAAATGAGAACAGACGCGCATAGTCACCATTTGCCACAGAATAGATGGCAATATCTTTACTGTCCATCAGCTGCTCCAGTATCTGCGCCGCATAGAAGAGCACTTCTTCCGGCTCATACTGGTCAAGCTTTGACGTGATCGAATAGATCTTTCCAAGGCTATCCTTATGGTTTACAATCTGTGCTTCAAATGTATGCTTCATGCGGACATTACTGTCATTGATATCTGCGATATCATCAATCTGCCCGTTCAGATAACCGATCTCTTCCTCGTCTTCATGCCGGATAAAATGTAGCTGATCCCGCATATATCCCACGACCATACCAAGGATGAATATCTGTGCCATCCACACATACGTATTATAATTCAGCATCACTTCAAATCCACTCTGCTGGTACATCTGCCGGAAGCAGTAACCTGCTGTTGCAAGCAGTCCGGAAAATACCGCCTGCTGCTGCCCATACACAATTGCAAACAACAGCACATACAGAAGGTAAAAATCCAATCTGTCAAAATACTGGCTTCCCACCGCCCTGTTATTCAGCATGAAAAATGGAATGAAGCAGATCATATTTTCTATATACGGCACCAGAAGCTTCGCTATGATCTTGATATTACTCCACTGAGTCGTCTCATCATTTCCCTTCTGAAATGTCTCGCTGTGTTTTTCCATATATTCCACAGTCTGTTTTACACCGGCATCATAGTCTACGAATATCTTCTGATCGAACTCTTCTCTATAGCGTTCTCCCTTTAAAACCAGACGGTGATTCTCTCCGACCGTTGCATCTGCAATCTCGGTCTTCTCTTTCATATACTTCTGTATCAATTCCGCCAGATCCATCTGCGAGATTACCTGACCGGAAGTAATGTTGTAGATCATATGCTTCATCGATTCTGCTTCCGTCACCTGATAGATATATTCCACCACATCATCCAGGTAGATCATGGAAAAAAGATTCCTTCTGCTTGCGGATATCCGGTTATTCTTAAGAGCCTCAACCACCATCTGGTAGCACGGATTGTACTGCTTTTCGCCCTTCTTCGGCATAGCATAGAAATGATCCAGTCTCATAACTGTAATATCCATATCCTGTGTCTTTTTATATGTCTGACAGATATCTTCGCCCTGTGCAACCGCCATCGCACGGAAGTTTTTTGCCGATCCGGCCTCCTCTTCCGCAACGTCATCTATATAAGACTTTCCATATATTTCCTGTGACGAAAGATAGACAAATCTTCCCTTTTTACACACAGAATATGCCGACAGCATATTCGTCAGATCTGCTGCATACTGTACCGATTCCTTTCTCGTATGCGTCCAGCTGTAATTCGAATCATATGCGCCAAGAAAGATCACCACATCTGGCCGGACACTTTCAAAGATTTCTTTGATACTGTCACTGCTGTAAGGAAAATCATATCTTTCAAATACCCTCGGATATGTAAAATGGCTCTCCTTCTTTCCAGTGATCAGATATACCCTGTGTCCACATTTATTCAGCTTGTTGATCATGGCATCCATCAGTCTGCTTCCACCGCCAACCAGTAATACAACCATCCTTTTCACCTCATCTCTTTTCTTTTTATTAAGGCATAATTATCTTATGCTCCTGAAAAAAATGAAACATCTCTTTTACGTCTTCGTTCATTTCTTTCTGTTCTTCCTCTGTCGCATGATAATGTGCACTCAGAAGCCGGACCATATCTTCTATATTTTCGGTTTCTTCTATATGATTATATATAAAAGCAGCCGTCTCACTAAGCGTAAGCACACCATTTATCTCTTCTGCCATCCTGCCCCTCGGAATCAGAAAATAGTCTTCATCCAGATTCCGCAGGACGAAATCTTTCGATCTTTTCATCTGTTTTTCCTTCTTTTTATTATAAATGATTCAAGCATAAAAATACATTTTTATTCCATCATACTAACTAGAACGTGTCTAAAAAATGCTCTAATACTTCCTATTATTGCATAATTTCACCGTTTCTAATAGTTAACGTATACAGTATAGACTTTATCATTTTCTAATGCAATTCTCTTTTTACATGTTTTTTTATTGTGCCAAAGTATGTCTGAAAATCATTTCTGCAGCCTGCATCACACGGAATTTTCAGTTCAGAAAATTCCTGTCTGTGAACAGTAACTTGTGCTATACTGTTGTTACAGTTTTTTAAAGAAGGATTTTTTCAATCAGAATCCTCATACAGAGGACTTGCCACTGGCAGCTTCTCTTGCATACTTTGACATCTACAGAACCTGCCACCGGCAGTTTCTTCCAAACGCATGAAGATATAAAGCAATACATCATATTATGGATTTTAAAAGGAGATAACAAACAAGACGCTATGAATAATATTTATACAACATATCTTCAGATAATAAAAAACAATTTCATCAAGACAGGAAGAAATACGAACCAAAATCATACTCCCTCTGGTGAATCTTTTGCAGAATCTTTTCAACGTGAAAAAGAACTCCGGATTCTTCCGGAAGACATTTCCGCACTATCTGTATTAGCAAGGAAGCATTTTACTTCGCCGTTTCTTCTTCCTTATGTAAAGAGTAATCCGCAGGTTTATACTGCCTTCAAACAACAGACCAAACAGATGATGTTCCAGTATTACCAGATTGAACACCTGACAGAGATCATCGTTTCACTTATGAACCGGGAACAGATTCCTTATTATCTGTTAAAGGGTATCAGCCTTGCCGCTTACTATCCGGTGCCGGAATACCGTAAGCTTGGCGATGTAGACCTCTATATTCCCGATCCTGCGGCATTTGAAAAAGCAAAGAAGGTTCTGGAAGCCAACGGATTTGTACTGGACCCGGAACTAAGCGATCACCATACAACTTATATCTATACATTTCCGAAAACCGGACGCAGATATATTCTGGAACTACATTTTCGTATCGTAGGAGTCTATCAGTATGACAAAGCCAACCAGATTGTGGATCAGGTCTTCTCCAAACGTCAGCTTACACCAGAGCTTCAGAAGATCGGGGATCTCACATACCGGGTGCTTCCTCCTACGGAATATACCTTTTACATGATCCACCATATGTTAAAACACTATCTTTACAGCGGGTTCGGCATCCGGCTTTTGTGTGACTTTGTATTATATCTTACTGCAAGAAATAATGATATTGACTTTGACAAACTTCACCAATGGTGCAAAGAGTCCAAGATCCTGCACTTTTACGAGATCATCATCGAAACCCTGCACCTTTACCTCGTACTTCCCGCAGATATAGAACCGGATATCCACTACCCGTCCGACACTTGCGACACCTTCATCCAGCGCATCCTGGAAGACCGCGACATGGGCACCTCTAACGACACCGCCTTAGTCGGAAGCGGCTCTTACGCAAAAGTAAACTTCTGGACCTACTTCAAAGAAGGCCACCTGCAGATGAAAGTCCGCTTCCCCAAACTCCACAAATGCGTGATCCTGTGGCCGGTTCTGTGGGGGATTACGTTCGTCTGCTTTATCTGGAATACGTATCATTACAGGCATACGACGTTTAAAGAAACACTGGAAGGATTTAAGAAGACGAATGAAGACAGCCAGCTGATTAAAATTTTTGAGAATGAGGATGTTTAATGCATCAGGTGCTTGAATTCCAAGACACAAAAACAACCGCCCACATCGTCTGCAAAAAATTGTGTGAGCGGTTATCTTTATGCATCCCGGTTACACATACTGCTCCGGTGCCCCATAATAATCCAAAAGCATCGATTCAAACTTATCATGCACCCCATGCTTCGCCGGCGCCTGCACAATATTCATTCCAGGGCTGTGGTTTCCTTCGATCAGTTCCAAAGTGCCATCCTCCAGAATCGCCACATCCCATCCTACTACTCTTAAGCAAGGAAGCTCCTGGGATGCCTCTTTACATAACTCACAGATTTCCTTCCAGAATGGGATCTGCACACCTTTGAACTTCACACCGGTCATCGGATGTGTTACGTATGTATTTGCGCACTCATCGATGCCGTCGGTTGTGATGATTCCGGTCTTTGGATCCATTTCACAGAAGATTCCGCCTCCGTGTGCGTTATCCACATGCAGTCCGTTATTTCCCACACGTAATCCACACCCAAACACTTCAAAACGGTCTCCGTTGCGGAATGTGATCACACGCAGGGTATTCAATGAAGATGGGTGGAAGACTGCCAGTGATTCATGTGATTTTACGAATTCTTCTGCAAGATATCTTCCCTTGATCATCTTCTGGTAGAATGCTTCTTTATCTTCTTTTGCATCAAAGTCTTCTTCTGTCAGACGGATAAAACCGATACCCCAGCTGGAATACTGTGGTTTCAGTGCGATCACATGATATTTGTGTACAAAGTCACAAAATTCCTCAAAGCTTGCTTCCGGCACATACATCCATCCTCTGCTTACGAATCTTGAAAAGTTCTTTAAAAAGCTTAACTTGTCTTTGAGATATTTTTCCGAATCATTGTTATACGGACGCATCAGGCGTGTCGCCTCGATATCTGTCAGATATTTTTTTTGTTCTTCTACCGGAAGATTGTAAAATCCAAAGATCATATATTCTGACTGTGACACACGTTTCTCCGGATTATTTCTTCTGACTTTCAGATAATCGTGGAAAAGCTTATTCTCTGTGAATCCTTCCGGAAGCTGTTCCTCTCCTTCGATGTAAGTCATGAATTTCTTTTTCAGGACCGGATAAGCTTTGATATTTCTTACTATATAATTGTCTGTTATGATGTTTCTCTTCTTTCCCATATTACTCCCTCTAAACATTCTTGAATCAATGGATATTTTCCAACTCTGTCTAATTGTATAATATTACCACCTGGCCAGTGGCAGTTTCCTTCTATTAATTCGAATCCATCCGGGGTGACTGCGATATCCCAGCCCACATAGCCGACATTTGGCATGCGTTCCATTGCGAGGAATATTCCCGCACGGATATCCTCCCAGTAAGGAATCTGAAATCCCGGCATCACTACCTCCGATCCCGGATGTCTGTCGTATTCTCTGATATCGCTATTATTCCTTCCGGGACCAGTAATGCATCCACTGTCTGTATCCACCGGATATGCAATCCCGCCGGAATGAAAATTATCTGCGACAGCTCCTTTGCCGCCACATTTTAAGCAGGCTCCGATCAACCTGACATTTCCTTTTTTGTCTCTTGCCGCATTGATCCTCACGGAATTGACACATCCGTCATTGATCTTTTGCAGCTCTTCATTCTGTACGATCAGTTCTTCTATCAGACACTTTTCTTTCTTGCGTTCCTGGAACCACGCATAACGGTCCCTGATTTCACTGGTACGTATCTTTTTCACTCCATGTCCCATAATCCCACGGTCCGGCTTGCATATGAATACCTCATGCCGGTCCATGAATTCCAGGCATTCCGCAAAGTCTGCTTCCGGGGTATATAGATACTCCCTTTTTACAAGCCCGGTAAACATCTGGTAAAACAGATGCTTCTGTGCCATCACCCGCGCGTCCTTCTCCGTCATAAAACGGTTCAGCTCTTTATCTGCTCTTTTCGACCTTCCAGACGTCAGATACTTTGAACGCTCTTCATCTTTGATCTCAAAAAAACGTAATACCAGATAATTCTCCGGTGATGCCTCATGCCGGTATCCGCACTGGATCGCATCCAGGAAATAAGCAAATGTCACACCGCCGCGCTGCTTTTTCAGGCTCTTTGCCATCTTCCATGTTCTCTTTACGGCATCCCACTGTGACATTACCTTCTCTCACCTTCCCGTTCTTTTAAGATCTGGCGCACGTTTTCCTCTCCAAGTCTGTGAAGTGTCCTTCCCTCTTTCCGGAAATCTGTATCAAGTGCCGCATTGGCAAGCTCTATCAACGATGTACAGATCGGAACCGAAATTCCAAGTACGCTTCCCAGTGATTCCATCAGCACCAATCCCTGAGGAACATCCTCTGTAATATATCTGGAATTCACAGTCAGAGGCCCTTTGGCACGCTCCGGCATCACTGCATATTCAAAGAAGACTTCTTTTCCATCTCTTTCTTCATCCAGACTGTTGCGGAACTTACAGGCTTCTGTGTAAGGCACCGGCGGAAGATCTAAGTGCTGCAGGATATCCATTTTCTCCTGATCCAGTGCTTCCAGTATTTTCCACACAGACGGTGTGAAGACTTCATGATACATGCAGTAATCACCACCTGTCGCCTCGATCCGCGGCATACTCATAACTGCTCCTACCGTATGCACAACCATGTTCGGATTGTGAAGCGCCGCTTCTACTACACTCTCAACATATGTAAATGGGGTTCCAAGCTTATCCAGAACCTCTGATGCATAGACAATCTGATGCGCCGGATAGATCCCGACCGGATTTCTTACATTCCGGAATCCAACCCGGAAATGTCCCGGCACCCGGATCCTTCCATCTATAAAGTTACTTTCCGCTTCCGCAAGAATTACTCCTTCCGGTATCCCGATACCCATGGCATACGCCGTAGAGAGATATCCCGGAACCATAAGAAGGATCTGTCCTTCCTGCAATAATGGAAGTGCTCTTTCCAGTACCTCTTTATGATATCCTGTCTGCGTACATAACAGTACCACATCCTGTCCCTTTACTGCTTCTATTTCTCTCGTCACATGCGCGATCGAACTTTCTTTATTTTCACCAAATTCTTCCAGCATCACGCTTCCGTCATTCTCCATGAGATACTGGAAATTCTCATCATGCATCGCGTGGGATGTCTTGATCAGCGTAACCTCATGCCCACGTCCGGCATAGTCCGCAGCCAGCAGACACCCGCTGTTCCCCGCTCCTAATATTGCTACTTTCATACCTCTTTACTCCTACATCATACTACCAAACAACAGGTCCGTCTCCGGAAGACGTTTATTATCCAGCGCCGCAGCTGGTGTAAATGTCATCTCCCCGAACCTGACTCCCTGTTCCGTCACATACAGGTCCACCCTTACAAATGGAAATCCTTTGCTCAGTCTGTCTGCTACTGCAAATGCCTCGTCCAGTCCTTCCGGCTTTGGAAGCGAGAATCCTTCCGGTGCATTTACTGAATCCCGGTTGATACGCATCAGGTTAAAGTCCCGGTCGAAGAAATAGAACTTCGGCCATCCTTCTTCTCTTCCCACGCATAACATTACACAGTAAGCCTTGCCATGGAAACAATAGAACTTGTAATCCTCCGGCGGCAGGCCATCCGGATCTCCCAGATACTCTTCCACGATGATCTTCTGCTCCATATTCCGGTACTGAAGCTCTGAAAAATATGCCCAGAATGGTTCTTTTCCCCATTTTTCCAGCTTTTTCACCGTCGCCGGAATATCCAGATCTTTTTTAGACGGACAGATAATATTATAACCACATCCAAAATTCCACTTCATCGCAAAGCTCTCCGGAAGACTCTCCCAGTCAATGTCCGATGGCTTGTCATAGACTGCAATAAGCTTCGTCAGACAATTTTCAAGTCCACAGCTTTCTATATATTCTCTTACCCTGTACTTGTCCGCACATTTTCTGACGACTTCATTCTGCCCATACGATTCCAGCTTTAATTTTAAAATTTTCTCATTCAGTGTCTTCGGATTCTTAAGGTCCGGGAACCGTCCGAATTTTTTCAAAAACAAAAGCTTTGTATTCCATCTCGGCGATAGATAAGAAAGTGCTATGTAAAATGCACGTGATGCCTTACTGATCTTCTTCTTTTTCACACTTTACGCCTCCCCGTCATTTTCCAGGATCAGCTCTTCTGCTGCCGTCAGGGAATCCATCAGACAGTCGATTACGAATCTGGAACGTTTTATAATCGATCTGTATTCCTGTTTGGAAGATACATATTGATAATGTAGTACTGAGATAGACGGATCATAGAGCACCACACTCTTTTCCTTTCTGCAGATCCAGTCTAAGATCTCCATCTCGTAGTACATATACGTCTTTGGATAAAATGGTTCCGGATGTATCTCCAGATATCTTTCCGAAAAGATCACGCAGGAACCATGCAGTACAATTCCTTCTGCCGGAGCCGTGGTATCGATGTGCTGTCTGGCGCGTTTTCTTCTCTGCACCTGCTTCCAGATCGCCGGACTGTTCTTTTCGCCGCTGCTAAGAAGCAGAAGGATAGGATTCTTCGTACGTTCTACACTTGCCCGCTTTTTCCGTACAGAATCCAACGTACATCCATGCATACTCTTCGGATTCTGATGAATCCCGGAAAATACAGATACAATATCCGGTCCAAGTACGTCAAATGGTTGTTTTTCATAGATTTCCCCGATCCTTTTGCAGAAATCTTCCTGCAAGATCTCCACATCATTATTCAGTACTACGGTAAATTCCGGTTTTTTATGCTCACGTACCCATTTCACTCCAAGATTATTTCCCTTTGCAAACCCTGAATTTTCCGGGTTTAATATCACCTTGATCTCCGGGCAGGATGCATACTCATCCAGAAGTACCTGTCCACTTCCGTTCGGAGATGCATTGTCTACTATTACAATCTGCTTTTCTCCCGGTAGTGCCTGTATCTTTTCCACGCATCTTCTTGTCATATCTGCTGCACGGTAATGCAGGATTACAAATGCAATCATCTTGAAACCTTCCTCTCTGGCCGGATGAAGCAGCTTCTGAGCCTGTCTGCCATCCAGTAACCCCAATCGTAAAAACTTCTGCTAAGTAAATAGCTTTCTTTAAAATGTGCTGCTGCCACAGCCGGATCTGCTTCATGTACCCTTTTCCCAAGTCTCCGGTTCATGACTGCCTTGCTCTTCGGATACATCTCATATAGTGCTTCGTGCTTCTTATATAAATGTAACAGATGCGGATAAGATTTTACCCTCGATGAGATACTGTCAGCTCCCACTTCCGAATCCACTAATGCATCCGGAAGATATCCCAATGTAAAATCTTTCGCTGCACGGATTCCAAAATCCCAGTCCTGATATCTGCGGATCTCTTCATCGAACTGCACTTGCTCCCATACATTTTTCCACATCAGCATGGTCTGTGTACTGGCCCTGTTCTCTGCAAGAAAGTCCTCCAGCGCATGCTCCGGATGGAAGCCATGTACCGGGAAGTGAAAATGATTGCCATTCTCCGCGATCCGGTTCATCCCGCAAAAGCAAAGATCCACTTCATGTTCACACAAAAAGCGGTATTGTTTTTCAAGCTTGTCCTCATACCAAGTATCATCACTGTCCTGGAACGCGATCAGCTCACCCTTTGCTCTCTTCGCTCCATAGTTTCTTGCATAACAGGCTCCCCGGTTCGTCTCATATCTCAGATAGTGAAGTCTCGGGTCTTCTATCTCATGGAACAATTCTTCCGTTCCATCTGTCGAAGCATCATCGACAACCAGTACTTCTATATTGCGATATGTCTGAGCGAGAACACTTCTTATACACTCCGGCAGTTGTTTCTTCCTGTTATATGTAGGAATTACAACTGAGATCAGCTTGCATCTTTCTTTTTCATTCATATGGAAATGCCTCCCTCATCTGTCGTTTTTTCTCCTCCACAAGCTCCGGCAAAATCTGATATTCCTTTTCTATCTCAGAAAGTTCCGGCATAGCTTCTGTTCTGAGATCTCTTGGCTTCTGCGTGATGCCGTAAGCAGAATAATAATCATCAAACTTATATCCATCACCCAGCAGACGGTCGCCAAATACCAGATACATATTCGGAATGTGAAAACTGTCTGCTACGATCAGACCATGCAGGCTGCTGGATAAGACATATCTGCATTTGGCAATCTCTTTTACCACCTGCAACGGATCATCCTTTACGTTGATAAATTTTGATCCCGGATATTGTTTCATCAGTTCTTCTACTTTCGGATCTTTCAGATCACAAAGATGCGGGATGATGCCTACTTCGTATTTCGTTTCTGGGATTTCATCCAGAAGGTCTGATGCAAGAATTCCTGCATCCGCCATCGGGATATCAAGTTTCTTGCCCGTCATCCGCTCTACATTCTTCCTTGTCAGTTCACCTCTGACCGCACAGAATTCCATGTTCTTTTTAAAAAATGTTCCTTCTGCGTCCGAATAATTGATGAACCCGGTTCCCCAGATATACACATGTGGTTTCCGGATCCCATTGATCCGCTGCTGCAGACGCATCGATCTGGTCCCATGCAGGGTATACTGTCCGAGACAGCTCCCGATCCCGCATAACTCTCCATCAAGAAACGAGCACCTTTCTGCCTGATAGCCAAAACACTTTTCCACGATCAGCTCATTCAGACAATCTCCCATATTGCGCAGTTTGGAATAATATATTTTAATCTGTTCTGCCATATTTTCTATGCTCCTTTCTTATATCGTTATATCGCATATGCGTATTTGCATATTTATACACGGCCTGTATACTCCAAGGTATATCCGGAATTTTATTAAAGTTTCATCACAACCCGTTCATATCTTCCGTCATCTTCAAACGGAATATCATTCACTGCATCAAACAATGGCTGATATCCATATCCATCCGTAATCCATCCATATCCGGAATACTGTGCGGTGTTAAATCCAGGTATGGTGTTAGCTTCTATTAATACCGGTCCGTCTTCGGTAAGTGCCACGTCCCAGCCGATATTCGAGATCTTGCTTCCAAGCGGTACCGCCCGTTTCATCATCTCGATCGTCTTATCCCAGTGCTTAAGCTGGATCCCCTGAAATGCAACACCTGTCATCGGATGTACTTTATATTCCGCCATCTTATTCTGGTCTACCGCATCGGTCAGTACCTTTCCTGTCCGGATATCCACAACTGCTGTCAGTGCATCCTGGCAGCCATTTGCAATATCTTTATAAAGAGCAGATGTCAGTACCGGTGCGAACAGGTAAGATCCATACGGAGATGTCAGGGAATAAAATCTTACGACACTTACTGCGCTTGGATTCAGTTCATTTAACACATCATCCTGACGGATGTATTCTTCGACGATTCCGTTGCCGCCGTTACGGATACAGTCAAGTGCTGCCTCTATCTCATCTTTTCCGGTAACAGCCAGAACTTTGACACCTTTTCCCTGCCCTTTACAGTTTGGTTTATAGACAACCAGCCCTGTTCCTTCTGCGAGCATCTTCAGTACATCTTCCGTTACATCCGATGCCTGTACACATTTCCGTCCGTAAAAATCAGAAAAGACTTTTGAAAATATGTATTTGTTCATGAGGATTCCGATGTATCTTCTGTCTGTATATTTTTTTCGGAATTCCATGCGGGACCAGAGTGTTGATACCGTCTTTTTCTGTTCCTGGTTCAGATCGTGGAATCCGGTCCATTCATATTCTTTAAAGGAAATATGATTGTATTTTTTTGCCTGTATGATATCTTTTTCTACCTCTGAAGGTTGTAATCCATACTTCTGTGCATACTCAACTGCGAATTGATGAATATGCTTTCTTGAGTTGATGAATCTTGTCAAACCGTTGCCATTTGTCTGCCCCATAACACTTTATCCTCTCTGTCCTTTATATCTACATCTGTGCAATCAATGCTTCCAGTTCTGCTTTTCGTCCTTCTTTCGTTACCATCTGCATGGCTCCCATCTGTGCCGTGCAGTTTGCCTCTACCATGCACCAGCCGTGCTGTGCACTGTATGCCAGATCCCATCCACAGTAATGGTTATCCGGAATCATCATCGCTGCCTCTTTTACCATGGCAACTGCTTCATCCCACTGCGGAATCTGGAATCCTTTGAATCTGATTCCACTGTCTGGATGGCATTCAAAACTATGTCCTTTTTTATCTGCTCCGTCTGTGTAGATCACACCGGTCTCTGGATCGATCAGCGCACTGACACCGCCTGCACTGAAGTTATCCACGAAGCTGTCGCCTCTTCCCATACGCAGTGATGGGTGGAATAACTGAATTTTCGGATCTCCATTTTCGTCTTTGATGATTGCAGTTGGAATTCTCAGTGTATTCACTGATCCTGCATGAATACGTGCCATCTCTTCTCCCTGCTCGATCAGTTCTTCGATGACAGCACCATATTTGCGATAACGCTTATGAGCTTCCTCTACAGATTCATACATAGAAAGAGTTTCTGTTCTTACTGAATTGCCAAATGCCGCATATACCGGTTTTACTACATAGGTCTTATGACGCTCTGCGAATTCTTCCAGTTTCTTTAAATTCTCTTCTGTTGGTTCTTCATTCTTTTTCACACGGATGATCTCACGCTTATACATATCCTGGAATTTCTTATAAGTTCTGTATTTATTCTCCAGAAGATCTGTATTCTTTCTCTGATTCATACGTGGATAATAGCTTAGCCGGATCCCTTCTGTTATGAAGGAATTACGATACTCTGCATCTTTTCCTTCATATCCAAAAAGGAAATATTCACTGTAATAAGAACCATATTTGAACAGGCTCCGAATCATATCCCGGCGGAGCTTTCTCATATACTTTTTATCCTGCATCTCTTCCGGCGTCTTATATTTTGCGATGATCTCATCCATCTCGTGTTCTTTCCTATGATAATAGTACGCCTTCCGGTACCATGATTTAAAACGAATTTTCTTATATATTTTCCTACGTAAATTGCGCAGCACTTTCTCCGCCTCCCGATTCCTTTATTCTAAATTCTCACATACTATCATACCACGGATTGCTCCGCAGCCACGTTGTTTTCTCAATCTTTCCTATTATATCATTGATACACAGGATCTGTCACCAGCAATTCCTTATGAATACATGAGCTACATAGAACCTGCCACTGGCAGCTTCTATTGCATACTGTGGTATAAAATAATGCCGCTATACCAGTCAGGCACAGCGGCATCTTGTTCATTCTTGCTCACACTTTGCAGTCTTCACATTTCAGACCGTGTTGCTCTTTATGCTTCTTCTTTTTTAGCTGTTGTTGTCTTTTTCTTCTTTACAACTTTCTTTTTCTTTGGAGCGAACATATTTTTACGGATACGGTGTGTCTCGTCTCTCATGAACTGTTCTTCATAGATACGGATATATCCTGTATCCTGGATCAACCATTCTCCATCGATCTTTACATATTTGTCTGTGTAGATTGCAGATCCTTCTACCTGAAGTCCTTCATATGGATCGCCTTTTGCGAAGATCAGCATATCCTGCAGATACCATTTTCCATATGCTACTGTATCACTTTCGAACCAGATCTGCGGATTGTGTCCCTGGTGCAGTGTGATCTCTGTCTTTGGCATAGATTTTTTGAAGTAATCTGTGATCTCCTTTGGTCCGTGGAATACAAGTTTACCATTAGAGTATGCTGTCTCGATGTCTGGTGCCATTGTTGTCTCCAGTTCATCCCAGTTCTTTGTATCCAGTGCGCAGAAATATTTGCTCTTTAATTCTTTGATCGCCTGTACATCTTTCAGACGCTGTATCTCTTTTTCTAATGCTTCAAGACGTTCTTCTACTGTCATGATATTCATCCTTCCTTAAATTATATATAGTAGTTTTTCTATCTTAGATTTCCATACCTACTTTGTATGCATCAGCTGTTGCATCGATACCCATGTTAACCTTCTTTGCATCACCGATTACGTTGTATGCGATTCCGAGTTCTTCACATTTTGATGTCAGATCTTCTGTCGGACGTGATTTTGCACCTGTTGCTAATACTAATGTATCGAAGCTGCGTGACTTATTGCTTGTCTTTTTGAATTTATCTGTAAATTTGTAATCAACAGTATGATCACCGATTGCTGTTACTTTGCTTCGGTTGCTCTTCTGGATTGTCTTTCCAGGATATTCAATATCAAGGAACATACTGCGGAGCATACCCATTGCTTTTCCAACACGTCTGCTGTCCATAACACGGACATTTTTCTCGCCTTTGTTAACCAGATACTGTGCTGTCTCGCATCCAACAAGACCACCACCAAGGATCAGGATTTCTCCTTTTGCTTCTGCTTTACCGGCAAGTACATCTTCAGCAGTTACGATATCTGCTCCGTCTACTCCCGGAAGATCTGGCATTGCAAATTCAGAACCTGTAGCTACTACTACATGATCTGGTTTTACTTCTGCGATCATCTCTGGTGTAACAGTTGTATTTGTCTTAATCTCGATACCCATCTTCTTGCACTGTTCAACTTCCCATTTCACAGCATCTTCAAATTCCTGTTTCTTAGGAGCCTTACCAGCTAATACGAATCTTCCACCCGGACATTCAGATGCTTCATATACAACTGGATTGTGTCCACGTTCTTTTAATATCTCAGCTGTCACAAGTCCACCGATACCTCCACCGATGATCATAACGTTTTTCGCTGTTTCTGCCTTTGGCATTCCCTTGTATTCCAGACACAGCATTGGGTTACGTGTACATGTGATATGTGTAGCCTTAGGATCGATAACTTTATCGTAGCATCCTTCTGTACATCCGATACAACGACGGATATCACATTCACGTCCTTCTTTTGCTTTGTTACACCATTCTGGATCAGCAAGCTGTGCACGTCCTACAGCGATCATGTCAATGTCGCCATCTTCGATCAGCTTATTAGCAAGTTCTGGCATATTAACACGTCCAACACCAATTACAGGAATGTTGATTGCTTTTTTGATCTTTGCGATGTTTTCCATATTGAATCCTGGCTCCAGGTTATATGGTGGTACTTCGTATACGGTTGCAAGACTTCTTGCATTACCTCTTGATAAGTCGATTGCATCTACTCCGGCTTCTTCTGCCCAGTTAATGAACTGGATGGTCTCTTCTACAGTTGTAACCTTTGGAAGCATCTCATCTACTGCATCCAGACGCATCAGTAATGGCATGTCTTCCGGCATATTTGCACGCATCTCACGGATGACTTCAAGATTGAAACGGCAACGGTTCTCAAGGCTCTGGTTACCATATTCATCTGTACGTGTATTCAGTGATGGGTTCATGAATTCGTGTGGCAGATATGTATGTGCTCCGTGGAGCTCCAGTGCATCGAATCCAGCTTCCACTGCAAGTTTTGCAGATGCTCCGAACTGTTTTACGATCTCATGGATACGTTCTACTGTAAGTGTCTCTGGAGTTTCCAGTTTATTTGTCTTATCAAAGAAGTCCGCTGGTACAAAACCGCCGTGCCAAATCTGTACGGCTGCTTTTCCACCATTATCATGGATTGCTTTTGTTACTTTCTTAAGTTCGTCTCTGTGATGCTCATTGTAAAGTCCGAGGTACAGATAAGCATGACATTCTGGACAGATAGATACAAGCTCTACTATATTTAATCCACATCCGCCAGCTGCTCTTGCTGCGTGATATGCAGGCAGGTCATCTGCTACGTCGTGTTTGTTCTTTACCAGCTTTGTGTTCATACCCGGAAGTACGATTCTGTTTTTCAATTCCAGTCCTCTTAATTTAATAGGTGAAAACAATGCATCATAACTCATTTTCGAAATCATCCTCTTTTCTTTCGTTTTTGTAATTGAAGCCATTGTCCCGAAGATCGGTCCGGTCAGGTACGGGAATTTCTGCCGGTGCTTGCGGAACGTATCTGTTTTACGGTAGTAAATCATTTATATCAGCTTTAATACTGTCTTTCGAAAAGCTTGTCTAAATTTTAACATGTACATACTGCCTATGTCGGAACAAAACAAGAATTATAATGCACAAACAATGTACAAAAAATCAAATTTTCCTGTCACAAATCACTAGTTTTCTTCTGTTTCATTTCATTTCCTGTAGTGAAATTCAAAAAAATGTCTGTATTTTCAGAAGTAATTTCTCATGAATTTCTCAAAAAATGTAGATTATTTAACAAAAAAATGTGAAACATGCCACTCCTTGTTCGTTTATACTTAAACGCAACAGATAAATTTCACAAAAATGTTCAGGAGGAAATAAAATGATCACAGATATGAAAAACGCAAAGCTTTTCAGTCCATTAAAGCTCGGAAAAACAACTTTAAAGAACCGTATCGCAATGGCACCGATGAGCATGCATTATGAAGCAACTAACGGAACTGTACCAAAACAGCTGGCAGATATCTTCGTACGTCGTGCAGAAGGAGGAGCAGGCTACGTAGTAATCGACGCTGTAACCGTTGACCATAAATACTGGTATATAGGAAAAACTACAGCACTTGATAAAGATTCACTGGTACCACAGTTTGCAAAATTTGCAAAACGTGTCACAGATGCAGGAAGCGAACTGATCCCACAGATCATTCATCCAGGCCCGGAATCCATCTGTGCCATGAAGGGAATCACACCGATCGGACCATCTGTCAATACAAATGCAAATGGTGATGTATCAAGACCTGCTACTATTAAAGAAATCCAGAAAGTCATCAAACAGTACGGACAGGCAGCACGCCGTGCAGAAGAAGCAGGATGCGGCGGTATTGCATTACACGCAGCACATGCTTACATGCTTCCAGGTGCATTCCTCTCTCCACTTCGTAACAAACGTATGGATGAATACGGTGGAACCATCGATAACCGTGCCCGTCTGATCCTTGAGATCATCGAAGAATGTCGTAAGAACGTCAGTCCAGACTTCCCGATCATCCTTCGTATCTCTGGTTCTGAGCGTGTAGCAGGTGGTAACGGATTAGATGAAATGTTATACCTTGCTCCAAAATTTGAAGCAGCCGGTGTTAATATGTTAGAAGTATCCGGTGGTGTTCAGTATGAAGATATGCAGGATATCATCCCTTCACACAGCCAGAAGATCGGACGTAACGTATATGAAGCTTCTGAGATTAAGAAAGTTGTTAATATCCCGGTATTCGTTGTAGGTAAGATCAACGATATCCGTTATGCAGCTGATATCGTAGAGCGTGGACTTGTAGATGGTGTTTCTCTTGGACGTCCATTACTTGCTGATCCAGACCTTCCGAACAAAGCATACGAGAACCGCTTTGATGATATTACTCCATGTGCATCCTGTGGTGGACGTTGTATCACACCAAAGGATCCTACACATCCGGTATGTCAGTGCCACATCAACCCACTGATCGGTCATGAATATGACTATCCATTCAATCCGGTTGATGAACCAAAGAATGTTCTGGTTATCGGAGCCGGCCCTGGTGGAATGTACGCTGCTGTTATTGCTGCTGAACGTGGACATCACGTAACTGTATGGGAGAAGAAGAACCAGGTTGGTGGTCAGCTTGCACTGGCTGTAGTATCTCCAGGAAAACAGGAAATGTGTAAATGGCTCTCTCACCTTACATACCGTGCAAACAAAGCCGGTGTTACATTTGAATTCAAGAAAGAAGCTACTGTAGAAGCTGTAAAAGAGTTCGCTCCGGATGCAGTTATCGTAGCAACTGGTGCAAGACCATTTATCCCACCATTTATCAAAGGTCTTACAGACTACCCTGTAACTACGACACACGACATCTTAAGCCGTAAAGTAACCGTACCTAAGGGAACTGTATGTATCTTAGGTGGTGGAGAAGTTGCCTGTGAGACAGCTGAGATGCTGATGACAGATGCACGTCCTGCTTCATTCGTTCAGACAGGAAGCATCGGTGATGTAGAGGTAACTATGGTAGAAATGCAGCCACAGCTTATGACAAATGTATGTCTTCCAAACCGTAATATCCTGATGAACAGCCTCCGCAAGGAAGGCGTTAAGACATATGTCAATGCAAAAGTACTGGAAGTTACTGATCATGATGTTAAGATCCAGCATACAACAGACGGCAGCGAAGAATGGCTCAAAGGATTCGACCACATCGTTGTTGGTATGGGATCAAGAAACTACGATCCACTCTCAGAGGAACTTAAGAAATTTGTTCCTGACGTAAGAGTCATCGGTGATGCAGTAAGAACAGGTCTTGCAAGTAAAGCACTTCATGAAGGATACTTTGCAGGTTACGAGGTTTAAGATCTGCAACACAGGTCCATATAAAATCAGAAGAACACATAATCTTCAAAATAAAATATTTGCACAAATATATAGAACGATTCGTCTGACATAACGAATTCCTCCCGGTGATCACGGTCTTTATCTGTAACATTTACAGACAGATGGCCGTGATCATCTTTATATACAGATATCAGCCGGCATCCGGATCTCTGATTGCAGTTTTTCCATATCTTCTACTCTGGCGTTTCGTATAAATATACACTTTTCCTAAGAATACACACCATTATACGGGATTATCTGTGAATCTTTTCACGTTCCGCATTGATTTAAAATCTGGTTTATGATAGTCTATAGTTAACTTATTGTGTTGTTATATCAGGAACAAAAATGCAACGTTTCTGTATTAGATAATTTTAGGGAGTGACTATTAACTTTGAAAAACAAAATTCGTCCTTTATGCGAAACTCCAAGAGACGGCATCTTCTGTGGACCGGACAAATATCTGAAGCTGCAAGAACATATCATTACAGGGGAAATGTTCCCAGTCATGGAGTTTGACAGCTACTTTATCCTCGTCAGGGAAGGACATGGTAGTTTTATTATTAATGGAGAAGAATTCTCAGTACAGCCAGGCTGTGTATCGTGGATTCAGTCTTCCCAGGTACTTACTATCTGTCCAGCATTTGGCGAGCAGTTAAAGATCTGGGTCTGTTCCTACGATTACCAGCTTCTGAGCTACTATTCTTTCAGCAACATTGCTCCTACCAAGGAGCTTGAGATTGTCAACAATCTTCCTGTGATCGGACCTGCCGGAGAAGAAGTAGAACAGATCGGGCATCTCTTTTCCCAGTATCGAAAATTAAGCAAAAAGAATACACATGGTTCCGCAATTATCCGCAGTTCCTACCTTAGAAGAATCGAACTGCTCTATAACCGTTTTGCCCGCAGCATGAAAGCAAAATACAAGTTCAGTTCCCTGCCGCTCAGCCGCAAGGCAAGCCTTTATATTGCAGTTCACAGCACATCGAACCTGACACTTTCCGATGTGGTAGGTGCAGTTGCACCGTCCGTCAGTGAATCCGCACTGAACCACGCACTGCTTGTAGCAACCGGACTTAACTTTAACCAGTATCTGAACCGGATGCGATTATTGCTTGCCATGTCATATTTCCTATATGACAGTCTTCCGTTTGACTACATCTCGTCCATATCGGGATTCAATATGGAGATTACTTTCTTCAGACGCTTTAAAGCGATGACCGGTATGACCCCTCAGACATACCTCAAACGGATGTTAAGTGACGGAAAAGACGGTCACGTATACCGCGGAACCATTATGAACGAGACACTGATCTCTGCGATCAGCTATCTATATGAAAATATGACAGAAACAGTTGACGCCGAAACACTTACAAAAGAACTGTATACTTCCGAAAATATCCTGCGCGTTCAGTTTAAAAACCGGCTGAATTCCAGTTATAAGCAGGTATTATCACAGTTCCGTGTCCGCTATGCAGAAGCACTGCTTACCACAACCCATCTGCCGACCATAGATATTGCGATCGAATCCGGATTCGGTTCTGACCGTACAATGGCAAGAGTCTTCTACAGCATCAACGGAATGTCACCTGGAGAATTCCGCAAAAAACGGAAACTCTCAGAAAAAAAAGACAGGTAAGCCAGCTGCCTGATTCTAGATTACGTTACAACATTACATACAAAGTTATACATATAAAAGAAGGTCAAAAAGAAAATGGCAAAAGATACACAACCATCAGGCGATACCGATAATAACATATCGCAAGATCCAATATCCAGCCGTACCGTATTTTCCGGTGCGCATGATTACTTTATTAATAATGTGCTGCCTGATAACATTCAGGCTCATATAACCAAGATCCAGGCTCCTACTTCTTATGCCAACAACCGCGATCAGACATTCATCCTGGTCCGTTCCGGCAAAGGGAAAGCCCTGATCAATGGTGTAGAATATAACTTAAAACCGAATACACTGATCAACCTCGGACCATTTCACCGTTACCGTTTTCTTCCATCTAAGGAAGCGCCTCTGGAAATTGCCGAGGCACGTATGAACAGCAGCACTTACGTATACATGATTGCCAACCCTTATCTAAAATGCGAGCAGATGGTTGTTCCATCCCAGCCTCCGGTTGTGCACTTGAGCGGGTTATCTGCACAGATTGCCAACCAATCCATGGATGGGCTTCTCTATGAGGCAAAGAATAAATCCTCAGATCAGATTCATCTCTGCTTCTGCTATATGATGGATTTTCTCGGAATCATTACGGATCAGATGCCAAAGGAATATTTTTCTCCAACCGAAAAAATAGAGAAAAAGACAAAAACAGAACAAAAGATAGAGAAAAAAGATAAAAAGAAATAGCCCGATCTATCGGAAAGAGCAATTTTTTAACAAAGTTTTTTAGCACAAAAAAGTCTCTGCAGATATTCATTCTGACGGAGACTTTCTTTTTATTTTTATTCTTTTTAGATACTTTGTATACATAATCCGCTCATTTTTCACTTTGTCGGTCGTTTTGACTATAAAATGTCACTTTTTGTCTTTTCAAATAGTAGAAAAAATGAACTCCTAACCCGTTGACACGATTAAAATAATGTTAAAATATTATCAGTCATTGAGTTGACGTATCGGTAGTAAATTTTTCGAAGGAACGGGAATCCTCCGGAAAAGACGTAGAAACTCAAAGCAATTTATAAAGTAAGAAAAAGGAAGGGGATTCTAAACATGTTTGAAAAAGAATTCGAAGGAAAAGTAGTATTAGTTACAGGTGGTAGCCGTGGTATTGGATACGCAACAGTAAAAGCTTATCTTGCAGCTGGCGCTAAAGTATATTTCTTAGGAAAAGAAGGCGAAGACTTTACAGAGCAGATCGCTGAATTAAAATCTATCAATCCTGACTATGACTTCGCTGTAAAAGCAATCGACCTTTGCGATTATAAAGCAGCTCAGGAACTCTATGCTGAGATCGAAGAAAAATGGGGAAGACTTGATGTCCTCGTTAACAACGCTGGTACAGACAGCAGTGTTCCAATCCACAAAATGAAACAGTCTCAGTGGGATTATGTTATGAACACAAACTTAAAAGGTATGTTCAACCTTACAAAATATGCAATCAAATACCTTAAGAAAACAAAAGGATGCATCGTTAACACAGCTTCTGTAGCTGGTATCTACGGAGCAGGATGCGGATGCCCTTATCCAGCTTCAAAAGGTGGAGTTATCGCATTTACAAAATCTATGGCTTGGGAGCAGGCTTACGCAGGAATCCGTTGCAACGCAGTAGCTCCTGGAGTAATTGATACAGACCTTCTTGCTACAATTCCTCCATTCGCTAAGAAGAACCTTGCTAAGGGAATTCCGCTTCGTCATATCGGAAAACCAGAAGAAGTTGCTAATGCTATCCTCTTCCTTTCTTCAAGTGCAGCATCTTACATCACAGGTACTGTAATAAATGTAGATGGTGGATACATTCCAGCTAACGTAGCTAACTAATATTAATTAAAAATCGGAAAAAACAATGGATTGCCGGTCGTAATGCTTCCGGCAATCCCTATATCAATAGGATAAATATCTTGGGGATACTAAAGGGGGATAGTGACCGTGAATACCGCACACTTTAATATATTTAACACTGGTGAAGATAGTTTTTTTACGCCTGGAAGGCAGCTTGCGAATATCGCAAAAGTAAAGCCGGATGCTCCGGCCGTAGTATATATTTCACCGGAAAATAAAGAAACGGTTATGACGTGGCATGCCCTCGAAGTCCTTTCCAACCGTATCGCATGGTACCTTATGGAGCAGGGAATCAAGCCTGGTAAGAGCGTCATTGTCGCTCTTCCTAACATTCCGACACACATCGCACTGGCTTTTGGAATCTGGAAAGCGGGCGGATGTTATGTCCCAATCTCTAACAGAGTTCCAAGACGTAATCTTTTAGAGATCTGTGAATGTGTCGCACCTTCCCTGGTTGTTACCAACCGTTGGAAACCAGATAATTATCAAAGTCTTAGTTCATCTGAACTAAAAAGTATAAGTGAAAATTATCCGGAAGATATGCCGCCCGACATTCTGGCAATTCCTAACCTTGCCAACTGTTCCGGCGGTACATCCGGTAAAACCAAAGTCATCGAACAGAATATGGCAGCCGGCGAAAGCGACGAAGGTCTTAAGACCTGGTTCACCATCTCCGGTATGCGCTTTGAGATGCGCCAGCTCCTTGCCGGTCCTCTCTTCCACGGCGCTCCGCACTCCGTAGCATTTAACGGACTTTACTGCGGAAATACATTATATATGCCTTCCTGCTTTGATGCAAAAGCAATTGTGGCACTCATTAAGAAATATCAGATTGAATATGTACAGATGGTTCCAACTCTCATGCAGCGTATCATCCGCCTTCCGGATTTTCATCCAGAAGACTTAAGCAGTCTGGAAGTCTTCTGCCACACCGGTGGTGTCTGTTCCGCAGACCTTAAGAGAAAATGGTTCGACATTCTCTCACCGGAAAAAATATATGAAATCTATTCCATGACAGAATGTGTCGGCATGACCTTCATCCGCGGGGATGAATGGCTTACCCATCAGGGAAGTGTCGGACGTATGCCATGTGGGCATATCTCCATAAGAGATGACGCAGGAAACGATCTTCCAACCGGCCAGACCGGAGAAATCTTCATGTCCTGGGGACCAAATATGCCAAAAGTTGAATACAAAAATATCGCCCCGCTTAAGAGTGATGAACATGGGTTCAAAAGCGTGGGTGACATCGGATATGTAGATGATGAAGGCTATCTTTATTTTAAGGACCGACGAAGCGACATGATCGTAACCGGTGGTGAAAACGTATTCGCTGCCGAAATCGAAGCAGTCCTGAAAAAACATAAGAAAATAGACGATGCTGTAGTTGTCGGACTTCCCGACAAAGAATGGGGACACAGGATTCATGCATTTGTAGAATCCAATGAACCAGTCAGTGATAAAAGTCTTATAAAATTTGCACTCAATTATCTGCCTCCTTACAAAATACCAAAATCATTTGAACACATCGACCATATTCCACGTAACGAAAGTGGAAAGGTTGTCCGCAGTAAGATGGTAGAACAATATTTACAGAAAACTTCGGAATAGTGTTCTTCTTCAATTACGAAAGGAGAAAAACATGGAGAAAAAGAAATTCAAGGGCTGGGGCGTCCTTGCTGCTGCCTTTATTATGTCATTCATACCTACAGGAATCATGAGCAACTGCTTTTCACTGTACATGGCTCCGGTATGCAATAACCTTGGTTTCAGCAATACAAGCTGGTCTTTAGTTAACCTGATCGCCTCTTTCGCCAGTGCTATCGGTGCAATGGTGATTGCAGGAATGTATCAGAAGAAAAATATGAAACTTACCATGACCATCGTCACGATCGGTACCTGCCTTTGCTGGGTAGTTGCAACATTCTGTACAGCAATCTGGCAGTTCTATCTGGTATTTGCCCTGTCCAATATCTTTATGGCAGGTCTTACACAGCTTCCAATCTCTATGCTTGTTACAGCATGGTTTGAAGATAAACGTGCAACAATGATGTCTATCGCCTACGCAGGCGGCGGACTTGGCGGAGCCGTATGGTCACCAGTTATTTCCCACTTTATCTCAGCAAATGATACAGGTTGGAAAACTGCTATGATCTTCTCTGCTGCAGTAGTTGCAGTAGTTATGGTGCTGACAGCACTTTTCCTGGTAAAACGTTCTCCTGCAGAGTACGGAACAGAGCCTTACCGCACAGGTGAAGGTGAAAAAACTGCAAAAACAGAAGAGAACTCCGGCGCATGGATCGGTGTATCTAAGAAAGTAGCTACAAAATCCAGTGCATGGTTCTGTGTTATCGGTGTTGTTATGTTCACAGGTATCCTCTCAGCCGGTGTTACAACTCACGTACCTAACTTCGTAACATCTGTTGCACAGGATGGTGGTAAACTTCAGGGAACTGTCCTTTCTGTATACTCTATCGTATCTATCATCGGTATGGTTGCAGGTGGAGCCCTCATGGATAAGATCGGTATCCGCAAAACAGTTCTCGGAGCAGCTGTCCTTGTTATCATTGGATTAGCAAGCCTTTATGCTTACTCTGTAAGCGGTACTGTAATGCTTGCGTTTGGATACTCTATCTTCTTCGCGATTGCTATGTTCCTTCCTAAGGTACTTCCGGCAGTCCTGATGTCAAAAGTATTCGGAACAAAAGATTACGGCGGAATCTATGCATTTGCCAACTTATTCTTCCTGATCGGTGCAGCCTTTGGTTCTGTACTTACATCAATCATTCAGGGAATCGTTGGATACGGAATTACATGGATCGTCTACATGTTCGTAGCTGTTGCACTGTTCTTATGTGTATCTGGTGCATTAAAAGGCGGCGAAAAACTGCAGGAAAAATATCCTCAGGGCGATGAATAATGATTACTGTCTACGCAGTAACATGATTTTACAAAAAACGAAATATGTCACATATACATTTCAAATAATATAAGAAAGGAAATATGAGATGAAAGAAATCAACAACAAATTAACTCAGAAATTTGGTGAATATCCAGCATTTGGTGTTCTCCAGGGTGTAAAAGTATTCGTGACCGGAACAAATATTGCTGGACCATTCGCAGGATCTCTGATGGCTGAAATGGGTGCTCAGGTACTTCAGGCAGAGGCTCCAACAATCGCGTGCCAGACAAGAGGTACTCTTTCATGGTCTCAGAATCACCGTAATGAATACTCTATCACAGTTAACACAGCTAAGAAATCAGGTCAGAAGATCTTCTTAAAATGTATCGAATGGGCTGACATCTGGATCGAAGCAGGACGTCCTGGATCATACGCAAAACGTGGTCTTACAGACAAAGTCTGCTGGGAGCACAACAAAGCCCTGACAATCGTACACGTATCTGGATACGGACAGTTCGGACCTTCTAAAGACAAACCTTCTTACGACGTATCCGGACAGGCAATGGGTGGATATATGTACATGAACGGTGTATCTCCTACATCCGGACCTATGAAGGTTAACCCTTATCTGTCTGACTACATTACAGCATACAATGCTTGTATCGTTGCATTATCAGGATACATCAGTGCACAGCACACAGGTGAAGGTGATTCCTGCGACGTTGCCCAGTATGATACTATGTTCCGTCTGCTTGATAACTATCCGGCAAACTGGTTCAACAAAGGATACCCGAAACAGGGTGAGCCTGTTCCATACCGTACAGGTAACAAGAGTGATATGGCTTCATGCTTCTCATTCTATGATACAAAAGACGGCGGTGCTATGTTCGTAGCTATCGTAGGTCAGGGACCTGTAAAACGTGGATACCCAATCATTGGTATGGGTAAACCTGGTATAACAAAAGGAATTCCTAAGAACTGTACAGGATTCCCTCTGTTCGATCCACGTGGACAGAAAGCTGATGAACTCTGTGCTAAGTTCTGTGCAGAGCGTACATGTGATGAACTGGAAGAAATCTTCAACAAAGCTGCTATTCCTTGCCAGAGAGCTTACGGACCAGCAGACATCGAGAAAGATCCACAGTATGAAGCACGCGAGAACATCGTTGAATGGGAAGATCAGTGCTTCGGTAAGATGAAAGGTATCGGACTTACAAACATCTTCAAGAAACATCCTTCACAGATCGTTGCTTCTGCTCCTTGCTTCGGTGAACACAACCGTGAGGTTCTGGAAAACTTCGGTTATACAGATGAAGAGATCGATGAACTGTACAAGAAAGGTGATCTGGTTACATGGACTCCTGCTGATACAGCTAAAATTAAGAACTTCGTTGAGTGGGGATTCTTCTGGGATCCTGAAAATCAGGCTAAACGTATTGGACTTGATTATACTCCGAAGGCTGATAAATAAGATAATAATTGAAAGAGCTGCTCTTAAAAAGGGCAGCTCTTTTTTATTCATTATGACCTCTCATGTCGTGACTGGCTACAATAGTATATTAATTAAATGCTTCTTGTATACTTCTTAAGCCACTCCTGCTCTTCCTCATTTAAATAAGGAGCGATTACTTCGTATACTTTCGCATGATAATCATTCAGCAGTTTCTTATCTTCTGCTGTCATGATATCTGGATTAATCGCATCCAGATCCATTGGGATCAGGGTGATTGCTTCGAAGTACATGAACTGTCCGTATTCGTTCAGTGTTCCCTTTCTGGTCAGGAGTTCGTTCTCCAGACGGATTCCGTGGGATCCTTCGATATAGATTCCTGGTTCGTCTGTGATGATCATGCCTTCCTGTAATACTTCTGTCTCGCCCGGACGGTATTTCCAGCGGAAGCCTGCAGGTCCTTCGTGGATATTAAGAAGGTATCCGACTCCATGTCCGGTACCGTGGTTGAAGTTTAAGTCTCTGTCCCAGAATGGTTTTCTTGCAAGAATATCAAGAACCATACCTGTAGATCCTTCCAGGAATTTTGCGCTTCCAAGCTGTAAGTTACTGATTGCAACCAGTGTGAAGTGGTCTTTCATGATCTGTGGAACTTCGCCGAGTGCATAAGTTCTGGTAACGTCTGTGGATCCTTCGTAGAATCCGGCTCCTGTATCAGTTAAGAACAACTGGCCTTCTTTTAACTCTACATCCGTCTCAGGTGATGATGTGTAGTGTACGATCGCACCGTGTTCTCCGAACGAAGAAATTGGCTCGAAACTTGGACGGATGAAGTTACCCATCTCTGCACGGAACTCATCAAGTTTATCAGATGCGCTCATCTCTGTGATCTTCATCTTGCCGACATTTTCTTTTAACCATTTCATGAATCTTACATGTGCGACACTGTCTTTGATCTGTGCTTTGCGGATATTTTCGATCTCAACCGGGTTCTTGATCGCCTTCATAAGAATTGCCGGATTTCTCTTTTCTACTGTCTTTACATTTTCCGGAATATTATTGAACAGTGCATAGTTCAGTTTTCCAGGGTCGATCATTGCAACCACGTCGTCGCCGAATTTCTTCACGTCATCGTAAATGTCGTTGTATGGGTGTAAGTTTACACCGTCTTTTGCAAGTTTTGCTTTTAACTCTTCATCTAATTTTCTCTCATCGATATACAGTTCGAAACTGTCCATTGTGATGATTCCGTAAGATAATACCAGTGGGAAGAAGTCGATATCATTTCCACGGATATTCAAAGTCCAGCAGATGTCGTCAATGGTAGATACAACGTGTACATTTGCTCCTGATTCTTTCATCTCTTCACGGATTCTTGCAAGTTTGCTTTCTACAGTCTCTCCGGCATATTTTACATCCAGATCAAATGCAGGCTCTTCCGATAATGCCGGGCGGTCCTCCCAGATTTCATCGATTAAATCTACCTGATAATTCACTTTCGCATTCTTTTTCGCTGCGATTGCTGCATATCCTTCACCTTCGCCAACGGATACCACTCTTCCGTCAAATCCAAGAGTCTCTCCTGCCTGCAATATCTCTTCGATGTATGCATTCATCTCCGGTACTCCAGGCTCGCCCATCTTCATAAGTTCTACAGTTGTCCCCTCTAACTGTGCTGCTGCCTGGATAAAGTAACGTCCGTCTGTCCAGAGCCTTGCCTCTGTCTTAGTGATCACAGCTGTTCCTGCTGATCCCGAAAATCCTGTGATGAACTTTCTCGCTTTGAAATGTTCCCCAACATATTCACTCTGATGGAAGTCTGCAGTTGGTACTACATACACATCAATGTTCTTTTCTTCCATACACTTACGCAGTGCGGAAAGTCTTTCTGGTACTGTCATGTTTTTGTTCCTCCTTGATATATACAGTGTATGGATATTATACCGCATTTCTTATAATTAATCTTCTATTAATACAGATAATTTTTCTTATCCCTCATAAATAATTTTACTCATGCCATAACGTAGAGAACTTGTCACCGCCCGGCTTTTCCAAGCTCCACCATCACCGGTGTAAGTCCTGCAATATTCCAGCCCTCGAAGCTGATCATACATAATGCCCGGAATAATAATTTCATCGTATCAGATTCTTCCGTCTGATCTGCATGATACATTTTTGCCGCTATCTGATAAACAACCATCAGAATCGTATTCTTGAATGCCCCGGTCTCTTCGGATTCTTTCCACAGATTCTCCATATCATAGTCATCCGTGTTGCCGCATGGTGCCGCACAGGTTACACATCCCGGTGAGACTGTATATTTTTCATTTCTTACTTTTTCAAGCATCTCACTCATATCAAAGAGACTTGCCGACCAGTCCCCGCCCATTGTAAGGGCTTCTAAGAATACCCGGTTGGTGTTCTCTGTCTTTTCGTTATTCTCACAGGTTCTTGCAAGACCGATAACTGCACCCGTCAGTTTTTGTCTGATTTCTTCTGTCATGATTTTATTTCCCTCGTTCCCCAAATTGATTTTTTCTATCTCATCTTTATATGTGTTCTTTTATATGTTATTTCTGTGTTTTTGCGGTATTACAAAGATAAATATCATCGAACTCACAAACAACAAAAACGGATAAAACAGCTTCGGCATAATCTGAAAAGCCGAAAGATTATATCCCAGCTCACTCGCCGCTGATATCGCTACCAGCATCTGTGCTCCATAAGGAATGATTCCCTGGAAGATACAGGAAAATGTATCGAGGATTGAAGCTGCCTTTCTCGGTGTGATTCCGTATTCTTTTGCCATATCCTTTGCAATCGGATTTGCCATAACGATTGCTACGGTATTATTCGCGGTTGCGATATCCATCGTTCCGACCAAAAGTCCCATACCAAGCTGACCGCCTTTTTTTCCTTTGAATACCTTATGGATTCCTGCAAGTAATGCATCAAACCCGCCATACTCACGGATCAGTGCGCACATAGCCGCTACCAGGATTGCTACCATACTCGTCTCGAACATTCCCGAAGCTCCGGATCCCATATTCGCCAGCAGATCTGTCGCTGCGATGTGTCCGCCCGCAAGCATAATAGCCGAACCAGACACAATCCCAATCAAAAGTACCACAAATACATTCACTCCAATGATTCCACCGATCAGAACCAGCACATATGGAATAATCTGCACTAAGTTGTAAGACTTACTTACACGTCCTGCGATATCCGTCTGAAATGAAAGAACCAGGATCAACACCAGCGTTCCAACCGCCGCCGGAAGTGCAATACCGAAGTTCTCACGGAATTTGTCCTTCATCTGGCATCCCTGCCCGTTACATGCCGCAATTGTTGTATCCGAAATAAAAGAAAGGTTATCTCCAAACATCGATCCTCCCATGACCGAACCAATGCAAAGTGCCATGTCAAATCCAGACGCCTTAGCCACAGCCACCGCAATCGGCGTAATCAATGTAATCGTTCCAACCGAAGTTCCCATAGCCACAGATACAAAACATGCTACAACGAATAATACCGCCACCGAAAATTTTGCCGGAATCAGCGACAACATAAAATAAGCCACACTCTCCGCACTGCTTCTTCCAACCACACCGACAAACGATCCGGCTGTCAGAAAGATCAGAAGCATCGTAATAATATTCTTATCCGCAAGTCCCTGCGCCATAATTCCAAGCTTCTCATCAAAACTCACCTTCCGGTTCTGAAGACACGCCACCAGAATCGCCGCAAGAAATGCGATAATAATCGGGACATTGTAGAACCCCATCGGAATCTTCATCACATATTCGAATAAAATTCCAAGCCCCAGATAAATACACAAAAACACACTAATTGGCAGTAGTGCAACTGCATTTCCTTTTTTCATTCTTTCTTTATCCTCTCATTCTTTTCACACCAGATATCCATAAACATATCCGGTTCTACTTCCAACTATTTTAACTCAAGATCATATTTCCCAGTATTTCTGCGTGTATCAGAAAAACAATTTCTTGATTTTCTCTCTTCTTTTAACCAATACCTCCAAGAATAATACCAAGAATTAATACTATAAAACATACTGGAACATAGAAATATTTACACACCGTATAATACCATGATACATACGGTTCTTCTCTTCCTTTATTGACCTGTTTTTCCACGAATGCCTTACCACATACCCAGAAGAACATGATACCCGCAAGTCCCGCTCCCAGCGGACAGATGTAGATAGATAAAAGATCCATCCAGTCAGATACAATGCCCTGGATCAGAAGCGATACGATCACACCTGCGACTCCCGTCAATGCACATGCCGGCACTCTTCCAAGCTTTAACTTCTCCTGCACGGTTGCAATCGGAGCTTCATACAAATTGATCAGTGAAGTCATACCCGCAAGCAATACCGCTACAAAGAAGATGATTGCGATCAGCCATCCTCCCGGCATTCCCTTGATCAGATTCGGAAGAAAGATAAACAGAAGACCAGGTCCTCCCTGATTCAACTGCGCTCCTGTTGTCGCCATCGCCGGAATGATTACCAATGCTGCTAACATTGCTGCTATCGTATCAAAAAATGCAACTCTTCCCGCAGATGCCGGAATATCTTCTTCATCAGACAGGTAAGAGCCATAGATCAGCGTTCCATTCCCCGCTACCGACAGCGAGAAGAACGCCTGGCCAAGTGCGAAAATCCATGTCGTCGGATCTGCAAAAGCCTTCGGATCTACTCTGAAAATGTAACGGTATCCTTCGCTCGCTCCAGGCTGAAATCCCACATAGATTCCAAGGATTACAAACAGCACGAAGAATATCGGCATCATGATCTTATTAGCTTTTTCAATTCCACTGCCGACTCCAAGCATCAAGATCAGCATACAGGCCACAAGTGCAATTACCTGCCATATATTATTGCCAAACGCTGATGCCATCTTACCAAACGCAGCTCCAAATTCATCTACATTTTCCGGACGGAGCGTTGCCCCGGTAAATGTACCAACCGCATATCGTAAGATCCATCCCATCACGACCGTGTAACCGATCGCCATGGCAAGTGAACCAAATACCGGTATCATTCCCAGTGCCACCCCGGCTTTTCTCTTTCCTTTTTTCTCACAGGCAATTCCAAATGCATCGATCGGTCCGGACTTCGCTGCACGTCCAAAGCTCATCTCACCGATCACACCAGTAGATCCGATCAATATTACAAATATAAAATACGGAATCAGAAATGATCCTCCTCCATACAGCGACACTCTGGTCGGAAACATCCAGATATTTCCCATACCGACCGCAGAGCCGATACAGGCACAGATGAATCCCCATCTGCTGTTAAATGATTCTCTTTTATTCATAATTTTTCCTCTCTGCCACGGGGACGGTTCTTTCTGGCTTTTTTACTGTCCCTTCCGGCTCAAACATTCCATACACATGGTTTCTCTATTTTACCATGATAAGCAGTGAGCGTCAAAAAAATAAGGCAGGACCACCTGCCTTATTTTCCATAATCTATATCTTAAATGGCATCCAGCGCATTAGAAATATCCGCGATCAGATCTTCCTTATCTTCCAGTCCCAGACTGATACGGATCAGCTCTGCCGGTACTCCGGCCTCCTTTAACTGCTCATCTGTCATCTGTCTGTGTGTAGATGTTGCCGGATTCAGGCAGCATGTTCTTGCATCTGCCACATGCGTCTCGATTGCTCCAAGTTTTAAAGTCTTCATGAAAGTAGATGCTGCTTCTCTTCCACCTTTTAATCCAAAGGATACAACACCGCATCCACCATTTGGAAGGTATTTCTGCGCTCTTTCATAATATTTATCAGACGGAAGTCCGGAATAGTTCACATATGCTACCTTTGGGTGTTCTTCCAGGAATTCTGCAACTGCCTGACCATTCTCTACATGTTTTGGCATACGTACGTGCAGGGACTCCAGACCAAGGTTTAAGATGAATGCATTCTGCGGTGACTGTATAGATCCAAAATCACGCATCAGCTGAGCGGTACACTTTGTAATGAATGCACCTTCTTTTCCGAATTTCTCAGCATAAGTAATTCCGTGATAGCTCTCATCTGGTGTACAAAGTCCCGGATACTTGTCTGCATGTGCCATCCAGTCAAACTTTCCACTGTCTACAATTGCCCCGCCAAGTGCTGCTCCATGGCCATCCATATACTTTGTCGTAGAATGTGTCACAATATCTGCTCCCCACTCAAACGGTCTGCAGTTAACCGGTGTCGGGAATGTATTATCTACGATCAGCGGTACGCCGTGTGCATGTGCCACTTTGGCAAACAATTCAATATCCAGTACTGTAAGCGCCGGATTGGCAATTGTCTCTCCAAACATTACCTTCGTGTTCGGCTTGAATGCTTCATTTAACTCTTCTTCTGTTGCATCCGGTGATACAAATGTTACATCGATTCCCATCTTTCTCATCGTCACATCGATCAGGTTAAATGTTCCTCCGTAAATAGATGAAGATGCCACGATATGATCTCCACATTCACAGATATTAAATAACGCAAAAAAGTTCGCTGCCTGACCGGATGAAGTCAGCATAGCTGCTGTTCCACCCTCCATCTCTGCAATCTTGGCTGCTACTGTATCATTTGTTGGATTCTGCAGTCTGGAATAAAAATATCCGGACGCTTCCAGGTCGAATAATTTTCCCATGTCTTCGCTGGTTGCATATTTGAATGTTGTTGACTGTACGATTGGAACCTGTCTCGGCTCGCCATTTCCCGGAGTGTAACCTCCCTGTACGCATTTTGTTCCCATCTTGTATTCGCTCATAATTTTTCCTCCTTGATGCGTGCTTTTTTCATGCATTTCAAAAACATACTTTTTTAGTATACTTTAGCACTGTGAGGGTTGTTTTTCAAGACAGATCATTAGTTTTCTCGTAAAATATATTTAAATATCTTTTATTTTATGATATACTCGCAATGTTGCCGCCCTCTATATTGGCATAGAAAAACCGAAGGTATTCCGGACCTTCGGTTTTTTGTTACCAATGAAAGATAACATCATATCATTTTGCCTATTGGCATTATAGCATATGTTATTTGGTAATACAATATGTATTTATTTAATTATATATAACAAATACTTGCTAATTTATCGTCTTCTCAAACTTATCATCCTCTGGCGCTGTATCTTGACCGAACCATTTTTTACTAAGTTTCGTGAGTGTTCCATCTGCTTTCAATTCTTTCAGCGCATCATCCACTTTCTCTCTAAGCTCTTCCTGGTCTTTTGGAAGTACATAATAAGCATACAGATTATCTGCGATCAGTTTTGCTTCATCCTCTGGAATCTCATTTGCCTGGATATCAAGGTTATATTCATCCTGATATGCCTTGTACATTGCCACATCGATAATCGAGAAATCCAGTTCTCCTGACTCTACTTTCTTAAGACCTACAATTGTATCACTTTCAGTATAATTCAGATCAATTGCCTGATCTGGATTCTTCTCATTCCATGCCTCGATTGCTGTTGTAATACTTACGCCAGCTCCTCCCTGTGTCTTCTTTCCTGCTGCCTCTTCAAATGATGTAATCGGGGTACTTCCTTTTTTCGTTACAAATACATATCCGATCTTATCATATGGATAAGAATATAAGTATGATTTACCTCTTTCTTCATTATAAGAGAAGTTATTCACTCCTATCTGGTATTTTCCACTGTTCAGTCCTGTAAACACTGAACCGAAATCGGTCGTCTCAATCTCAAGCTTATAACCGTCAATCTTATCAAAAGCTGCCTTCAGCACTTCAATATCATATCCTGTTATATCATTGTTATCATCTACAAATACATAAGGCTTTGGATTTCCTCCTGTTGCTGCTGTAATAGTCACTTCTTTTTTTGATTTATCATCTGCCTTCTCTGCAGACACCTTTTCCCCGCATCCTGTTGCTGACACTCCGATTACTGCTGCTAATGCGATTGCGATAATTCCATTCCATCTTTTCATATCTGTATTTTCCTTTCTTGCTTATATATCCATATATTTTCATATGAGGCGGTTTCTACCTTCTTCTGTCATATATTCCTTTATAATCCGGTCTCTGCCTTCTTTTATCTTCTTCCTTTTATTCATGGATCAAAAATTTCTGTCCCGGTGTCTTACTTAACTTTCTACGGTTCTGTGGTTCGGACCATTTCTTTTCAAAATCTTCTTCATTCCAGAATCTCTCGTTATACGGTATAAATGCCCCTTTTGCAGGCTCTTCCACTCCATAATCTCTTGCCAGATCAGCCAGATACGTATTATGTTTGAAAGCTGGTATTTCATACAGGTCTCTGCTATATTCCCACAGGTTTTTATATCCACGAAGTCCCTTCTCCACAGGTCCTAAGAACCGGTAATAGCAAGTCTCCAGTCTTACAAGCGTTACAAAAAGCCGGATATCACTGTCTGTCACATAATCACCGAACAGGAATCTCTGTCCTTCCAGACGTTCCTCCAGATAATCCAGTCCACTAAAGAAATCAGCAGCGGCTTCATCATAAGCTTCAACCGATCTTGCGAACATCATCCGGTAAGTACCGTTATTGATATTCGGAAACAGCCATTCATTCAGTCTGTCAATTTCATCTCTCAATTCTTCCGGATACAGATCCGGTGCTCCTTCTTTCTGGAATTCTTTGAAATTCACTTCAAAATAATTCGTCAGATGATGATAATCATTATTCACTACTTTCTTTGTCTTCAGATCTACCAGTGATGGAACCGTTGCCCTTCCGGTAAATCCTGGTAATGCATTCTCATAGAACTCATATAAAAATGTTACTCCCGTCTCTGAATCCGGACCATCTACTGCTGTTGGAAGTTTCCATGCATTTGTTTTTCCGTTAAATTCACTGTCCACAATATCTGCTTCAATCGCATCCTCCAATCCGAGAAGCTCTCTTACAATCGAAGCCCTGTTAGACCAGTGGCATCCTTTCGCCCAGTAAAGTTTGTATCTTCCTGCTTCTGCTTTTAATTCTCCTTCTTTCTCTCCAAACGGAGTCGTAAACAGATTTCCCTGACGGATAAATCTTCCTCTTTCATCAATCTCATTTTTTACATTTGCTTTATATTCACTCATCTTTTATCGCCCTTTCTGGATTGTATTGGTTCTTATTTTTCTCTATTTTCCGTATGTCCCCTGATTTCGGGTAAAAAAATAACAGCTACTGTATTCAACAGCACCTGTTCACTCGTCATAGTTCTTTCCTGGTGATCAATCTCAGATCTGAGCATCTCTATCTCTTCTCTCAGGAGTATCTGTTGCATACGAAAAATAAGCTCTATTCTTTTTATCAGACATACAGCAACAACAACACATCATCATCATATTTTTGTCCTTTCCTGTTATTGTTAAATTTCTCATATCAATTCCTCCTTTTCTTATCTTTCTAGTATGTTTACTAGGTTTTATGGGTCTGATTATATTCCAAGTTACTCAGTATGTCAAGTGGGTTTTTGTGATTATTTAGTAAAAACTCTTCTAAAAAACCCCGCACTAACCATAATGCGAGGTTTCTTCATATACTAATTTATCAATAACCGATTTATATACGCTCTATGCCTGTTCAAACTCCTTAAGCTCTTTCTCCTTCTCATCCAGATACTTCTTCCATGCTTCTGAATCTATAAATGGATTCTCACCCGGATGCTCCAGCATATATCTTCTTTTATTCAACAAATCTACATTTGCCGTATGATTTCCCATAAAGATATCCACTTTCTGATCCCTTACGCTTGCAAGAGACTGATGATATTCTTTTCTTGCCTCGAATGCTGCATCCCCAATCTCTTTCAGATAATCTGCCTGCAAGGTATTGAATCCGAAACCACCATAATATCCCACACGTTTCTTCTCATTTCTATCTGTCACATCAAAGAAACATGCGATGCAGCCCTTGGTATGTCCCGGAACCAGATGAAATTCTATCTCTGTATTTCCAAATGTCAGAACATCTCCTTCTTTGATGGCTACATCTACATCAAACAACTCATCCATACAGTTTCCACTCTCCTGGATCAGCGCAAGTTCCGGATTCTTATGGAACATCTTCACGTCCGGTTCTCCCATATAGATCTTTGTTCCAAACATCCGCTTAAAGAAGTTCACCGCTCCGAAATGATCCGCATGTCCATGAGATAAGATAATCCACTTTACATCAGCCGGATTGAATCCCATCTCCCAGATGGACTGAACCAGCATTGCAGTGGCTCCGCAGTTACCCGCATCAAACATAAGGAGACCTTCCCCTGTATCTACAATATGTACACACACCCAGCTATCCCCTACATAATAGAGATTCCCGTAGATCTGAAATGGTTTTACATATCTTTCTTCCTGATTCATCCAGAACTTTCCGGTTCTTTTTTCTGATATTGTTTTCTTCTTTTTTAAGTATTCCTGGTAATCTGATTTTATAGACATATTTTCCCGCCTTTCCATCAATACATCTCAAATCTCATTGTTCGATAAATTTATGTATTATTTTTTCATATATATAATACTTGTTTTCTATAAAATTATAATTTTTTTAGAAAAAGCTGTAAAATCGTGGGGTATTTTACAGCTTTCTATCATCAGATACTCTGAAAGGACTTATAATAATATTCCTTACAGATAATGCGGCAGATATAACGCACGACAGGAAGTATAAGAAATCTTATACTTCCAGGTCGTGGTGCAAAGATCCATTCATGGAAACAAACTTAATTTATACAGATCCTTACACATATATAATTAGATTAGAAGAGGAATGCCAGTGAGCTGGCAGTAACTACCGCGATCAATATAATTAATAACGGTCCGCCGATCTTAACGAAATCAGAGAATTTATATCCTGCCGGTAAGATCTGCATATTAACAGCTGTTCCGTAAGAAGTTGCAATTGCAAGGTTTGAACAAGCTGCGATTACGATAACCCATGGAACCGGGCTGATACCAAGTGATAATGCCATTGCAATACAGATCGGGCTTAACATTGCTGCTGTTGCATTATTTGACATGAAGTTGGTAAGTACACTTGTAAGTACTGCGATTACAATTGTCAGAACCACTACAGATGCATTCTTTCCACCGAACAGATTCAGTACTGCGTTAGCGATAAGTGCTCCACCACCGGATACATCAAGACCAGTTCCAAGTCCACCGATACCACCAATTGTGATAAGTACATCCCAAGGAAGTTCTTCATATGCTTTCTTTACCGGAAGGCATTTTGTTCCAAGTACGATAACTGCTCCGAGCATTCCGATTACACCGATGTTAAAGTGATTCTTGAATGGCTCAAATCCACTTACTACGAAGAGGAAGATGCAAAGGATCATTGTAAATGCTGCGATATTACCTTTTTTCTTTGTCACTGCATCATCTTCATTTTTCTCCTCCACTACAGGAGCATCTGCATACATATTTCCAACGTTAAAATCAGGACTTTCTGGTTTTAATACTTTTTTCAGTAACGTATATCCGATTGTTCCCCAGAAGATAACCTGTACGATAGCTGCCGGAAGCATAATCTTTGTCATATCAAACATTCCAAGACCATCTTCGTATCCTTTGTATCCCTGAAGCACTGCATTAGCTGCAAGCTGTGATGTAGAACCTACCAGTGTACAAGCACCACCAATGATGGCTGCCGTACCTGCCGGGAAGATTACCATCTTAGAGCGGATACGTCCGTTAGATCCTGCTGCTACAACAGCGATCAGTGGCATCCAGATAGCAACGGTTCCGTTGTTACTCATGAATGCAGACATCAGACAACATACCGCACTGACTGTGACAATAAATCTTCTCTCTGTTTTAGCCAGAAATGAATTGCCGATTCTGTCGCCGATTCTCTGTGCAACTCCGGTTTCAAAAAGGGCCGCACTTACGATACACATACCTACTACCATTGCCCATCCCGGTGCACTGAATCCGGCATATACTGCCGAAAGATCCATCTCCGGAATGAAGATTCCCATTGCTACGGAACTTCCCATTGCCACAACGCTCATTGGCAATTTGTTCCACATAAATAATACAATTGTAATTGCCGCAATTATAATTGCAATAACACTCGAACTCATAATTTTCTCTCCGTTTCCCCACTTTTTTTATCTGTCGTTATACTTCAGCCCATTCTGCATCTTTCCATTTTTCATGATCATATACAGATTTATCTGCTACGAATGGCCATTTCTTTCCTTCTGCCACTGCCAGGCATCCTTTTACACACATCTGCGCCATCTTAATAACTGCTTCTCTTGTCTGTGCTGCAGAGTGTGGACTTACGATCAGGTTCGGGCAGTTCAGAAGTGGGTCATCTGTTTTTGGAGGTTCGTTACAGAATACATCTGTTCCTGCACCTGCGATCTCACCTGCTTTTAATGCCTCTACCAAGTCAGCTTCATTGATGATTCCTCCACGGCTGCAGTTGATGATAAGAGCTGTTTTCTTCATTTCTGCAAGCTGTTTCTTCCCGATCATATTTCTTGTCTCATCTGTTAATGGTACGTGGATAGATACCATATCACTTGCTTTTAACAGATCCTCATAGTTTTCATAGTATACAGCTCCGTATCCTTCTACCTGCTCTTTGGAAAGGAATGGATCATAAGCCGCAACTTTCATTCCACATCCTTCGCAGATCTTTGCCGTCTCACGTCCGATTGCTCCAAGTCCGAGGATACCAACTGTTTTTCCCTCCAGTTCAAATGCTTTTTTTGCCCCGCGGATTTCCCAGTTACCTTTGCACATTTCCTGCTGTGCTTCTACAAGATTCTTAGACAGTGCGAACATCATTGCTACTGCATGTTCTGCCACACTTCTGTTATTGGCTCCCGGTGTGATAACTACCGGAATTCCATGTGCGGTTGCTGTCTTTACATCAACCGAATCATAGCCTACACCTGTACGTCCGATTACTTTCAGATTCGGGCTGTTCTCAATTGCATGTCCGTCACATTTTGCAATTCTTACGATCAGTGCATCCGCATCCTGCATTTCAGCCAGATAATTGTTCGGATCCTGATTGTCTGCTACATAGATATCAGCAACTCCATCCAGCATCTGGAGACCTTCCGGGCATACTGCCTGCGTCATTACAAATTTCATGTTCTTTTCCTCCATCTTATGTCAAATCCATCGTAATTAATTCATGCCTTTTGCTTTGTTTTCTTCCAGTACTTTTGCTAATGCTTCTACACCTTCATCACACAGATAGTTGAATGGTCTGCGGCAGTCTCCGACTGGATATCCAAGCATCTTGACAGCTTTTTTCACTACTGTGTTTGGATTGCCGTATTTGAATACTGCACGGAAGCTTGCGATGGATTCCTGAGCAGCTTCTGCTTCTTCGATCTTTCCTTCTTTGAAGAGGTTATAGATAGAAGATAACACATGTGGATATACGTTAGAGCATCCTGCGATTCCGCCAAATCCACCTTCCTTCAATGATGGAAGGATCAGAGAATCATTTCCTGATAATACATAAAAGTCTTTCTCAAGATCCTGTGTCTGATGAATATAAGCTTTTAAATTCTCCCAGTCTCCGCTTGAATCCTTTGCTCCGACGATGATATCAACATCTTTTGCAAGTTTTGCAACTGTTTCCGGAAGGAGTTTGTTACCTGTACGTGCTGGAATATTATAAAGCACGATTGGAGTATCTACATGTTTCGCAACTTCTACGTAGTGATCATATAACTCTTTTTGAGATGCAACTGCAAAGCTAGGTGTAATAATCGACAAAACATCTGCTCCAAGTTCTTCTGCTTTTTTACTCATGCGGATTGTGTCTGCAGTTGAGATGCATCCGGATCCTGCATATACCGGAACTCTGCCTTTCACCTGATCTATTGTTGCTTCCAGTACTTCTACTTTCTCAGCTTCACTTAAGATATATCCTTCACCATTTGTTCCGAATGGGAAGATTCCGTGTACCCCACCATCGATCAGACGCTCAATCTGATTACGAAGTTCTTCTGTATTGACACTTTCATCTTCTTTCATAGGTGTTAAAATTGGTGTAATAATTCCTTTCAGTTCTACTTTTTTCATGATAAGTTCTCCTTCCAATGTTTTCATTTATTATGCTTTTTTAATTACTTTTTCAGCAATCCGGCATAAGATATCTTCTGTTCCGAATCCTCCGGATTTTGAAATTACCTGTACGCTCCTGCCCCCGCTTACGATACTTGAGACAACCACTCCCTGTTCAATCTCACACAATGGTTCAATCTGTGTACAGCCAATCTTTTTCATATATCCCATCAAGGTATCTCCTCCTGTCATCAGGATTGTGACATCTGTCTTCTGGCTGACAATCTCGTCTACGATACATCCATGAGAATCTGATATTCTGAATCTTACTGATTCCTTTGGAATCTGGTGTACTTTTAAGAACTCTTCCTTTGTATCATCCTGATCAAAGGTATCAACAATTACTTTTTTCTTTTCCCTGCAAAGTGCCACTACCGATTCCATGAAGTGCTTTCCTGCAGCTGTTTTATAATACTCTGGTATCAGCTTTTGCTCCATCGTCAGATGGATTCTTTCAAAGCCTCCATTCTTCTGTGCATATTCAACCTGTTTTTCTGTGATCTTATTCAGGCTTCCACATGCAACATACATACCCTGTGTCTGTTTGAACTTCTGTTCCTTGTTTCTTTTTAACTTAAGCTTTTCAACCAGCCGGTCCGCAAGCCCTGCACATCCTGCAACTAATTTCAGATATTTCTTATCCAGAAGTTCATCCAGCCTTCTGTCTATATCCTCTGTGGTAACGGTGTCACACACGATGATACGAGACTCTTTTTCCTTAAGTTCCGGAACAGATTCGTTACTCTGTATGCTTACAACATCTATCGTACTCTGTTCATTTATGATATCTGGTATGTATGATTTTTTCACCGGTTCAAACGGATCATTTCCAAATACACTGTTTTCTAACAATTCACCATCGATATAGTGCATCCCGTTCTTTGTAATTCTATGAATCTCCGGATATCCAGGAATGAAAAATACATTTCCTTCTTCTGCCGCATCCGCAACTGCTTTAAGCTCTGCTCCGATATTTCCACGAAGTGCGGAATCTGTCTTTTTGAAAATGATTCCGATTCCTTTTGAAATTGCCCATCGTGCAATACTTTGAACCTCCAGATACGCTTCTTCTTTAGATAATGGTCTTGATTCACTGTCTATTACAAGAACTTCTGTGTCTGTTTCGATCTCATTATCCTCTATCCTGGTTTTGGTAAAAATTTGTGTACTGATTCCCCGTTTTTTAAACTGGATTCCAGTATCCAACGCACCGGTAAAATCGTCTGCAATAATCAACAGTTTTACCACGTCTTTACCTCCTGCTACTCCTTGTTCTCCGCAAGACGGATTGCATAATCTATGGAATTTACAAGACTGATCTGATTACACTCACCTGTCCCTGCAAGATCAAATCCTGTCCCATGATCTACGGATACTCTGATGATCGGAATTCCTAATGTTACATTAATTCCTGATACTGCATCCCATTTTTTCAGTTCTTTATTATATTTAAATCCTTCTACCTTCAGAGGAATATGCCCCTGATCATGATACATCGCAACCACTATATCATACCATCCCCCAATTGCTTTTGAGAAAATGGAATCCGGTGGTGTCGGTTTCTTTTCCGGGATATTAATTCCTTCTGCAAGTGCTTCATCGATTGCAGGCTGGATTTCTTCTATCTCTTCCACACCAAACATTCCGTTTTCTCCACAGTGTGGATTTAATCCCGCCACTCCGATCTTCGCTTCTTTGATTCCGATTGCTTTACATGCATTGTTGGCAATTCTGATACATTCAAGGACTCTTTCTTTTTTCACTCTGTCGCATGCCTGTCTAAGTGATACATGCGTCGATACATGTACAACTCTCAGGTCATCGTGTGCCAGCATCATGGTATATTTATTCGTGTGTGTATAGTCTGCATAGATCTCTGTATGTCCGGAATAATGATGTCCTGCCATGTTGATTGCTTCTTTACATATGGCATTGGTTACCGTTGCATCGATTTCATGTTTCATTGCAAGATCAATAACTTTTACAACATACTGGAAAGCCGCTTCTCCACACATCTTAGATACTTTACCGTACATATGCTTTTCCATATCTACCAGCTTCATATCATATACATCAATTGTTCCGAATTCGAACAATGCATCTTTTACATCCTGTACTGCGTGAATCTTGATCTCCTTTTCTTTTCCAAGGATCTTTACTGCCTTTTCCATACAGTTTGCATCACCGATAATAACCGGTCTGCATCTGTCATACACGGATGGATCTGCGAGTGCTTTTACAGATATTTCGGATCCGTTTCCCGCAGGATCGCCCATTGTAATTCCTATGATTGGTTTCTTTGCCATTGTCCTCTTCCTTTCATTACTGTCTGATTATTTTAATACTTTCAGATAGATCTCACGGATATCGTCCAGTGATAATTCTTTCATATTGTTAACAAGAAGTCTCTTCTGATCACTTCCTGCCTGTACCAGGAAGTCAAGATCTTCCATCTTTACCCCAAACTCATTTAAGTCTGTCGGAATATTTGTTACTTTTACGATGTCCGCAATCTGTTCAATCATGTAATCCGCTTTTTCATCTATGCTCTTTGTTGCAAGTTCCGGGAACACTCCGTCACATAATTCTGCAAGTCTTTCTTTACATGCATCTTTATTGAATTCCATTACATGGGCAAATAAAATTGCATTTGATACACCATGTGCAATGTGATACTTACCACCTAATGGATAAGACAATGCATGTACTGCTGTTGTTCCGCTTCCTGTGATTGCCACACCACCGTAAAATGCTCCAAGCATCATATTACTCTTTGCTTCCATGTTATCTGCATCGTTGTAAGCTTTTCTGATGTTGTGGAAGATCAGCTTTGCACCTGCCATTGCATATGTATCAGAAAATGGTGTTGCTTTCTTTGATGTAAAACATTCTACTACATGAGCTAAAGCATCTACTCCTGTCGCTGCAATGATGGATTTTGGAAGTCTTCTGATCATCTGTGAATCCAGGAATACATAATCCGGAATCATATTATCATTTACAATTCCTTTCTTTGACTGTTCTTCCGGGATTGCTACGATAGCATTACAAGTTGCCTCTGATCCGGTTCCACAGGTCGTTGGAATCATCAATGTCTTTATCTGTTTTTCAGCAATCCCTGGATCTTTGAGAAGATCTTTAACTGTGTAAGAAGCACCTTTTAATACGCTGCAAAGCTTTGCTGCATCCATGACGCTTCCTCCACCAATTGCAATGATGAAATCTCCTTCATACTGATCGGCTTCATCCATAACTCTTTCTACATCCTGATAAGCCGGTTCCGGAGTAAGATCATCAAAGATCTTATATTCTGCATCTGTCGTATCAAGAATCTTAGTCAGTACATCCAGAAGACCTGTTGCTCTGATTCCTTTGTCAGTGAATACCATAATCTTCCTTGCATGCTCTTTTTCGATGATGGATGGAACATTTTCAATGCATCCTTCTCCTCCGCAAGTGTATGATGGGATTTTAATCTGATAACTCATTTTTATTCCTCCTGTGTTTTATTTTGAAACATTTTGTTTGTTATTCGCTTTCTTCTTCTATATAATACTTTCTTTTTATCCCTCTCTCAATTTTATTTTCTACTTTTTTCGTTTTATTTTGAAACTTTCTACATATTTTTACGTTGCATTTTGAAACAGTTCATATTACAATCATATATAATGATGTGAGTGACATGGGTAAATTTCCCCCGCTCACGGATTTATCCGGATTGCGAAAGCATATCAGGCTCTTTATAAACACATACCCCAGGCAATATACAGGAGGATTTTTTTATGCAGAAAACCAAAATACTTGCCGTCGCTCCTTATGAAGGAATGGCTGATGCAATCTCTGCCATTGCCCAGACACGCGACGATATTCAGATGACCGTCCAGATCGGTGATTTAGATACCGGAAGAAAAATTGCCATCGAACTGGCGCATAATAACTATGATGTCATTCTGTCCCGTGGTGGAACCGCCGAATTGATACGTTCTACCGTCGAACTTCCGGTCATTGACATCCCGATCTCTGTCTATGACGTCTTGCGTACCATCAAGCTGGCAGAAAATTACTCTGGCAAATTTGTAATCGCCGGTTTTTCTTCTATTACAAACTGCTCCAGAGTGCTCTGCGATCTGTTACAGTATGATATAGATATCATTACATTTACCAATGAAAGCGACGCCAGACCTTCACTTCGTAAGGCCATGAAAGATGGATGCACCCTTGCATTATGTGATATGGCAGGATCAAAAGCTGCACAAAGCCTTGGAATGAATTCGCTTCTTATCTCATCCGGCACAGAAAGCATCACATCTGCAATTGAAGAGGCAATCAAACTCGTACATTCTTCTCAGCATGTACATAAGCAAAAGGATCTCTTCCATGCACTTCTCTCAGATGAAGAACGTGAATTTCTAATCTATAATCCGGCCGGCACTTTATGGTTTTCAAGTCTTGCTGATGATGACCGCAACATTGCTCTTATGAATCTGGTACAGACTTATCTGAAAGCATTCTTAAAAGTTCCGGATCAGACGGTAACCAGACAGATCCGCGATAAAGTATATATCCTTACCAATCGTCATCTGATCTATGACGACCAGAAATATACCGCTATAACCATCCGCCAGCAGGAAGCGTTATTCTCCGAGGAAAGCTCTGCGGTCATGATCTATAATCATCTTGACCAGTCACCTTCTGATTACTCCGGCGAATACAGCAGTTCACATCAGATTGGTAATACGGCCCACCTGATTCAGGAGTATTCCCAGAATAATCTCCCAGTATTGATCGTAGGCGAACCTGGAACAGGAAAAGACAAGATTGCCAAACAGCTATATGAAAATGGACTGTATAATTCTGCCCCTCTTTATATCATCAACTGCGAACTGATGGGAGAAAGAAAATGGAATTCTCTGCTGAACAATGACGATTCTCCTTTTACAAGTGTCGGTACTACTATCTATATCAAAAACCCGGGTGCGCTTTCTAAAAGTCAGCTTGATAAACTCTTTTCCTATATCGAGAATTCAAGACTGACAAAAAGAAACCGAGTCATCTTCTCTTTAACACTTGATAACACTACAGATTCTCAGGAGAACTTATGCCGTTCTTATCTTGAAAACAAATTATGCTGCCTGACCTTAAGACTTCCGCCTCTGCGCGAGCGTATTCAGGATCTTCCAAGTATTGCTGCCCTTTACATTCACCGCATGAATGTCTCTACAGGCAAGCAGATCATCGGCTTTGAGACAGAAGCCATGGAACTTATGAGCGCATTTTCCTGGCCACATAATCTTGATCAGCTGCATCATATTATCAAAGAACTGGTCATTGTAACAAAGACACCTTATATTACCTGTCAGGATGTAAAAGATGCCCTGGAAGCCGAGCCTGATCATAAAACAGACGATGCTACATCCGGTTTTGATTTTTCAGGAACACTTGACGAGATGAATTACCAGATCATCCAGATGGTTTTAAGCGAAGAACACGGCAATAAAGAAAAAACCGCCAGGCGGCTCGGCATTAGCCGAAGCACGCTCTGGCGGATCTTGAAGAAATGATAATTAATTATTGAAATGTCATATTTACTCAATCGCATTCGTCTCGATTACGAATTTCACATTTCCATCCATGGCATCATCTCTGCCGCTGAATGTATTATATTTGCAGTCATCAGAAGTCAGGACATCGATTCTGTCAAGTACGTCACCGAGTTCATCTTCTACGGTGCTCTTTAACTTACTTGTACCTTCTTTATCGAATTTGTCCATTCCGTCTGCCAGTTCTCTGGCACCTGACTGAAGTTCGGATGCTCCGCTTCTGAGTGCGCTGCTGTTTGCTGCAAGTGTTGCAGATCCGGATGACATCTGGCTTCCAAGAGTATTCAGTCCGCTTGCGAGCTGGTTTGTTCCACTCTGAAGTGTGTTCACACCGGCTACCAGTGTCGGGCTGTTTTCTTTTAATTTGTTTGCTCCACTTACAAGTGAAGTATTGTATTCTCCCAGCTGTGCAAATCCTTTATTCAGTGCTGTGATTCCCTGGATTGCTGTCGGGAACTGTGTGGATGTTGCCTGATTGAGCTGTGCAAGGTTACTGTGAAGTGTTCCGACTGCTCCGTTTAATCCCTGCATTCCTGCATTTAACTGATCTATGCTTGCTGTCAGTGTATTTAACTGGCTTGCCTGTGCAAGCACTCCTTCTGCCTCTTCGATACTCTTTAACTGAGCCTCTAATTCTGGAAGCGCTGCCTGCAGTTTTGGAAGTGCAGTCTGCAGTTTGCCTGCGTTTTCGATGATTGTATTGGCATTTGCTTTTAATGTTTCTGTATCAATCTGTGGCATTGCGCTTGTATCTACACCTGTCAGTTCACTTAAGTTCTGAACAGAATCAGTAGAACTCTTGGCTGAGTTCAATGCGCTGATCGCACTCTGTAATGCTGCTGCCTCTGCAGAACTCTTATCTTCGATTGCGTTATATTTTTCTGTCAGTGTTGCAATAGAGCTTGCAATCTGCGCAGAGCTTGCGGATGCTGTCTGTTTTGCATTCTGGATGATCTGATTATCCTGTGCTACTGTTGTGTTAACACTTACGCATGCCTGCTGAATGGCTTCCTGTGCACCGTCGATGCTGTCTAATGCTCCCAGCATATTCTGAAGGGTGGTTGCGATTGTTGTGATCGGTCCTGCAATCTCGTTCTGAAGTGTATCGCCAAGTGCTTTTGTCTCTTCCAGAAGTTTATTTCCTGTTGTTACCATGGAATCTACCTGGCTCATCAGCTGTTTGACTTCTTCGGTTCCAAGTGCTGCCTTTAACTGGGCTGTTCCGGCTGCCAGTGCCTGGGATGCTGCCTGCAGGTCTTCTGTCTGGCTTCCTTCACCATCTGTTGCTGCTTCTAACTGTGCTACTGCACTCTGTACCTGTTTCAGTCCGGCACTTAATTTGTTCAGTTCGGAAGCACCTGCTGCCAGCTGCTGTTCTCCTGCCACGTAGCTGTTCACTCCATCTGCAAGTGTATTCACTCCGCTTGTATAATCCTGTACGCCTTTGACTACCTTATTCACACCATTGACGTATTCTGTTACACTTCCACTTAACTCTCCGCCAGCTCCTAAGTATTTCTGGATTCCGGCATTTAATTCATCCACACCGTCTGTATAGCTGTTCACTCCGTCTGCAAGTGTTCCTGCTCCATCTGCGAGAGTGTTCGAACCGCTTACCAGTTCCAGTGCCGCATCTTCCAGCTCATCCAGTGAATCCTGTAACGAATCCACATCCACGATACTATCCATATCTACATCGTCCAGAAGATCGGACATTGCAACGGTATAAGTAGATGACATGGTAAAATCTGTCACATCCGCTTCGATGTTCAAACTCTCCGGAATCGTTACTTTATCTGTCACATCATCACTTAAGTTCAGGCTGTCTTTTAATCCAGGCATTCCAAATCCAAGTACGATATTCTTATTTCCATCAGATACGATCTTACCATTATCAATTGTTACATTACTGAATGTCTCATTCGGAAGGATCATTCCTGTCATCATGACAAATGGTGTGTAGACTTCTGTCTGTTTTCCGTCTACGTCGACGGTCTTCTTCTCGTTATTCTTATAATCTACCGTAATCTTCAGATGTCCGCTCTTACCTTTTAATTCAGACGGTTTTACTTTTTCCCCGTCCAGATAATAAGTCAGTTTTACAGATACCGGCAGCTTCTCCTTCGATGTTCCCTGATAGTAAATGTCTTCGCCATCTGTACTCCATGTAAGCTTATCTCCATCTGCAGTATAGGTCTCATCACCTTTTACGTTCTTGATATTTTTCAGATTACTTTCATCTGTAAGATCTCCTGATACACTTCCGGAATTCTTAAGCCAGTTGGAAACAGTGATCTTCGATGTCTTACCGGTTGCCTTTGCATTTACATATACGGTTTCTTCTTTGGAAACGGCGTTATCTGCGGTTCCATCTGCTGCCAGAACCGGTGTTACTCCCATCATTACGGACATTCCAACTGCTACAGATGCTGCAATTTTTCGTTTCATTTTTCTATTCTTATTCATAATTTCTGCTTCCTTTCTTCTCTTTCCTTTTTACGCTTTGCTCTTTGCTTTGCTTCCAAGAAATCCAATGGAAGTTTTGCAGATTAACTTGTCAAATATCATGAACATTGCCGGTAATACCAGAAGAACTACTACCATACTGATAATCGCTCCTCTTGCAAGCAATGTACAGATCGAACCGATCATCTCAACCTGTGAATAGCAGGCTACACCAAATGTTGCTGCGAAAAAACTAAGTCCGCTGCTGATGATGGATGGCATGCTCGTTTTATGTGCAATGCTGATTGCTTCCATCTTCTCTTTTCCAAGACTTCTTTCCTTCTGATATCTCGTCGTCATCAGGATCGCATAATCAACGGTTGCTCCAAGCTGGATCGCACCGATTACGATACTTGCCACGAACGGGAGGCTGATTCCCTGATAATACGGGATCGCCATATTGATCATGATTGCAAATTCAATAACAGCTACCAGAATCACCGGCAGTGAGATTGATTTGAAAATGATCAGGATGATGACAAATATTGCTGCGATCGAGATAATATTTACATTTACCAGATCGACATCTGTAACATCCTGCAAATCCTTCATCAGAGGTGCTTCTCCGATGACCATTCCGGATTTGTCATATGATTTTACAATCTTATCAATCTTCTTAATCTGTGTATTGACTTCATCCGTTGCAGATTCATATTCCGTACTTACAAATGCAAGCTCATAATCTTTACTCTGCATCATCTTACGGACATCCTTTGGAATCATGGAATCAGGTACGGTAGGCCCGATCAGTGTGCTCATGCTGATCGTCCATTTTACACCTTTTACTTTATCCACTTCTTCGAACATCTTCTGTTTTTCTTTAGCACTCATGTTCTTATCCATCATGATAATGTGCATGTTACTTGTTCCAAAATCATCTTTTACTTTTTTGATTGATACATTACTGTTCAGTGTGGATGGTAATGAATCTGCAATATTGTAATAGATCTTTGTATGATTATTTCCATATATTGCCGGTAGTAATAATACAAGGAACGCTACAATCCATACTTTATAATGCTTTGTAATAAATGCTGACGGACGGTCCATGTTGCTTAAGAGCAGTTTGTGTCTCGTCTTTTCAATCGGTTTGTCAAATACAAGGATCAGTGCCGGAAGAATCGTTACACAACAGATAACTCCAATCACAACTCCTTTTGCCATTACAATACCAAGGTCACGTCCAAGGGCAAATGTCATAACACACAGTGCAATGAATCCGGCTACTGTAGTTACGGAACTTCCGACAACTGACTTAAATGTATTGGCAATCGCATGACCCATGGCTCTTTCTTTTTCAGCTGGGAATCTCTTCTTATTCTCTTCGTAACTGTTCAACAGGAAGATTGAATAATCCATCGTTACACCAAGCTGTAACACCGCTGTCAGTGCCTGTGTAATATAGGAAGTTTCACCAAGTATGATATTACTTCCTAAGTTATACAGGATCGCAAGTCCGATACTTAACAGGAACAAGAACGGAACTACAAATGATCCCGATGTAATCTCCAGTACAACCAGACTTAACAGTGCTGCGATCACAACGTAGATTGGAAGTTCTTTCATCGCGATATTTTTAATATCTGTAACAATACCTGTCATTCCACTGATAAAGCACTGCTTATTTGCAATCTTACGAAGCTGTGTCAGAGCTTCCATTGAATTGTCGGATGATGTCGTATCATCGAATAATACCAGCATCATCGTCGCATCACCATTGATAAATGCTTTTCTGATATCTTTTGGAATCATTTCAGTCGGAAGACTGATGTCTGCTACATCGTCATACCAGAGTACATCCTGGACATGTGGAACTTTTTCAAATTCCCGTTCTAGCTTTTGTACATCCTTCATATCCATATTCTCCACCGCGACCATGGAGAATGCACCCATTCCAAACTCATCTACCAGTATATCCTGTCCTTTTACCGTCTCCAGGTGATCCGGCAGATAACTAAGCAGATCATAATTTACTTTTGTTTTTGCTATGCCTATTACTGATGGTACGATCAGTAGAACGCCTATGATCAGCATCAGTATTCTGTGTTTGGCAATCCATTTGCCAACTTTGACCATCTCTTCCATCTCCTCTAACTTCTTTATGCATTTATCATTATAGTACAAAATGACCACCAGTCAATATTTTGTTCGAAATTAATTCTTTTTTTATTTTTCCAAATTATATATACATAGAACCTGCCACTGGCAGCTTCTCTTGCATACTTAGGTATAAAAAATACTTTCTGCAAAATATACCGTAAAGTGAAGTGTGCAAATTGTAGAAATGATTTTTCAAACACACTCCGGCATCCGTATGTTACAATTGGTTTATCTTAATTACAAGAATTTTTACACATGGAGCATTCGATATGAAACGTACACATAAGAGAGGACGACGGTTCTTACGCAGGAATTTAATTCATCACTTTGGATACCCGGACCTACAT